>ERZ827520.2456-NODE-2456-length-17228-cov-3.562802_pt1 | contig 17228 bp, 18 predicted proteins | sample MGYA00519581_ERZ827520 | MGnify/ENA primary metagenome ERZ827520 (study PRJEB31778, sample SAMEA3449339) | human gut metagenome | biome: human gut; feature: human-associated habitat; material: faeces | place: United Kingdom | collected 2010/2012 ...
GCCCTCTCGCTTGCCCGCCCTTAACGGGGATGCTTTTTGTCATTATTTTCTTATTCTTCGAGGGACGAAAGGATCTGCTGCCGGTATTGCGTTACCGCCCGCTCGAAAGTAGCCACCGCCTGCTGCATGTCGGTATAGGGAAGCTGCCCTCCCGCAGCGTTGAGATGTCCGCCCCCGAAAAAGAATTCCCGCGCCATATCGTTGACCGAGAAACGTCCCTTGGAGCGTAGCGACACTTTGATGATGCCCTCGCCCCGGTTTTCCACAAAGATGCACGAAAGGTTGATCCCCCGCATGGTCAGGCCGTAATTGACGAACCCCTCGGTATCGCCCTTGTGAAAACCGCCCCGATCCAGTTCGTCCTGGGTCAGGGTCATGCACACCGCTGCACAATCGGTGTAGAAATGCAGATTGGACAAAGCCTCGCCCAGCAGGATGAGCCGCGAAGGAGCGAAATTCATGTAGATATGCCGATAGACCTCGTAGTTGTCCACTCCCAGGTCCAGCAGCGAAGCGACGATGCGGTGCGTCCCGGCCGAAGTCTTGGGAAAGGCAAACTGCCCCGAATCGGTCAAAATCCCTGTGTAGAGGCACGTAGCCCCCTCCTTGTCCAAGTGGGGAAGAAGCCCCGTCTTCTCGGCCAAGAGATAGACCATCTCCGAAGTAGCAATGCGCTGCGTGTCGGAATACACGTACCGGGCCGGGATCGCCGGGTCGATATGGTGGTCCACCAGGATGCGCATCGCCGGGCTTTTGGCTACTTCTTCCCCCAAAGCCTCGATGCGGGAAAAGTCGTTGAAATCCAGGCAGAAGATTATGTCGGCCGCAGCAATGGCCCGGGAGCTCTTCTCGCGCGTCCACTCGAAACGCCATACCGTCTTGTCGCCCGGCAGCCATTTGAGAAATCCCGGGTAGTCGTTGGGCGTGATCACTTGGCCGTGATGGCCCGCCCGGTTGAGCATATGGCACAGCCCGAGCGACGAACCGATCGCGTCGCCGTCGGGATTCTTGTGTGTAACGATGACGATATTTTTCCGCCCTTCGGATAGAAGAAGCGAGAGTTCCTGATAGTCTTTTTCATTCATAGCACTTTGGGGATAGTCGAAATCAGGCTCCGCAACCCGGAGATACCGAGTCCGTTCGGACTCTTTCTCGATGGGGTTGCCGAACGGGCAGTCTATCCAAACCAAAGATACGAAAATCGCCGGTATGGGAAAGCCTCGCCGGGGATTTTTCCGTCTTCTGTTTATCGGGCGAGCTTTTTTTGCCGTTTTTGGGGCACTTCACCTCTTTTTCCGCCGGTGGGTTGGCTGGCTGCTCGGAGAAAATCTGGACGAGTGCCGGGATTTTGGGATGGGAAGCGTTCCGAGGTTGGTTTGGGAGGCCGGATCAAGCGTGGGTGCGGGGCGGGCAAAAAAGAAGCGTTCCGAGGCGAAAGCCTCGGAACGCTCGCTTAAGTTGTTCCGTCGGACGGATTATTCTGCAAGGGCTGCGACTTCGAAATCCAGCGAAGCCACTACGTCGCGGTGCAGACGGATCTTGGCGGTGTATTTGCCGGTAGCTTTGACAGCCCCGCCGGAGATCTGGATGTATTTCTTGTCGATCAGGTGCCCCATCTTGGAGAGCTCCTCGGCCAGGTCGGCCGTGGTGATGGATCCGAAGAGTTTTCCGGTCTTTCCGGCTTTGGCCATCAGGCGGAGTTCGGCTTTCTTGAGCGTTTCGGCCAGTGCATTGGCTTCCGCTACGATCTTGGCCTCTTTGTGGGCGCGCTGGCGCAGGGTTTCCTCCAACTGTTTTTTGGCCGAAGGAGTGGCGATGATGGCCATGCCCTGGGGAATGAGGTAGTTGCGTCCGTAGCCGTTCTTGACAGTTACCACGTCGTCTTTGAACCCGAGGTTTTCGACGTCTTTTATCAGTATGATTTCCATGTTGTTTTTCCTCCTGTTTTTACTTCAACATATCGGCTACGTAGGGCAGCAGCGCCAGGTGACGGGCACGCTTGACGGCAGCGGCGATTTTCTTCTGGAACTTGGCAGACGTTCCGGTGAGACGGCGCGGCAGGATCTTGCCCTGTTCGTTGACGAACTTGAGCAGGAAGTCGGCGTCTTTGTAGTCGATGTATTTGATCCCCAGACGTTTGAAACGGCAGTATTTCTTCTGTTTGCCCGATTCGATGGATACGGGGGTCAGGTAGCGCACCTCGCTGGTGCTCTTTTCCTGTGCCTGAGCTTCGGCGTTCTGTTTTTCGATGTTCTCGTTTTCCATTTTCTTACCGGATGGGGATTAAGCGTTGTACTTTTGTTTGAGTTTTTCGCGACGCTGCTGGGCGTAGGCCACGCCATATTTGTCCAGCGCAACGGTCAGGAAACGCATCACGCGTTCGTCGCGGCGGTATTCGGTCTCCAGGCCGGCCACCAGCGAAGACGGTGCGGTAAATTCCATCAGGTGGTAGAAACCGCTCTTTTTGTTGGCGATGGGGTAAGCGAATTTCTTGAGTCCCCAGTTTTCGTAGCTGACTATCTCGCCGCCTGCGGCCACGATGTAGTCCTCGAATTTTTTAACTGCTTCCTTTATCTGATCCTCAGATAAAACGGGATTTAAAATGAAAACAGTCTCGTAATGGTTTGACATTTGAAAAATGTTTTAAATGAATGAATGTTTGATGCTTACGCCTTCGAGGGCGAAAGCGGTGGCAAAGGTAGGCAAAAAAATCGTTTCCGGCAAGTCCTTTCGGGGTAAAAATCCGTTTGTTGTCCTCCTTCCGTGGGGAGCCGGTTGCTTGCGGCAAGGCGGGACAGGGAAGGGGCGTTTTCGTGTGTCCGTTTGTGAAAAAAATAGTGTTAAATTTTTTGATATAAAAAAATGTTTTACTATGTTTATAAAAACATTAATACGTAATAATTATAATTATGAAACGGAAGAAAATCATTATTGTGGCTTTGTCTGTGCTTCTTTGTGCCGCGGTAGGCATGAATATTTGTATGAGCCGGATGATAGATCGGTCGCAGGTTGCCTTGAACGATTTGGAGGCAATAGCGGCAGGAGAAAGTGTTGAGATATTTGGGTATACTAGCAAGGAATTGTATTGCCAGATAGTTTTTTATGTAAATAAAGATGGGGGACTGGGAGCGGTTCCATCGATTGATGATCTGCCGGACGGGGCTTTTATTGAAGCTATCTGCGATGGTCATGAATATGGTTGCATAGAGCAGGAGGGGTCAATTTGTACTTCTGAGCCGTGTGAATGTCTTTTTTATACACTTTTGCCTGGTAAATAATGAAACTATTTGAAAAATGGGCTTGGGGGTGTCTTTCGGCGTTCCTGTTTTTTTCTTGCGGAGGAAAACAGGAGGTCGAACACACCGGGGCGGCCGAGCAGAAGATCGTGGTGGATCTCTCAAAGGCAGGGAAAAGCTATGATCTGAAAAATGACTTGGATCCATCGGGAGTCGTGATCGTTCCGTTGGAAACACATCGGGAATGTCTTATTGGCCGGATAGAGCGTATTTTTGTCCGGCAAGACCGGATCTTTATTTACGATTCCCAATCAAAAAGTGTCTATTTTTTTGACATGGAGGGGCGTTGTACAGGGAAATTACATGCCTATGGGGTAGGTCCGGAAGAATACGCCAGTATGACGGATGCATTTGTCGACGAGGAAAATATCTATGTGGCCGATAGCTATCGGAAACAAGTCCAGGTATATGATTTGTCGGGCGAGTATGTGAAAACCATAAAAACGCCGGACTGGTCTTTTTATGGGATCTTTACGACGGAAAGTAGGATATACTACGTGAATATGGGAGCGACTCATCCCGTAGCCGGCAATTATCTGCTGTTTTCTACCGATAAGGACGGGGGGAATTTTCAAAAATACCTTCCGTTCGATCCTTCGATACAGTCCTCCCTTTTGTTTCATCTGCCGTACGCTTATGTCTCGGATGGCAGAACGGGTTTTTTGAACGACAATGTAAAAGACGTATTGTACACGGTGGACGATTCCGGCATTTCCCCTCGATACCAGTTGGATTTTTGCGGGAAAAAATTGCCGGCGGAATATTTTGACCAACCTGCGAGCTATATTCTGAAAAATGGCTTGAAAAACAAGTATATTTTATTTCCCGAGTACATATCCCATGCAGAAGACTACTTGTTTTTTTGTGTGCAGTTGGGGGTGAAGTCCTATACCGTGATCTATGATGTACGCGAACAGACGACGGTCGCCGCGGAAAAAATATCGGCTTTCCCCTTTGAAAATATCAGTTTGAAGTTTTCTCAAGGGGACAGGATTGTCCACGTGAGGGATGCGTACAGTCTTCTTGCGTCCCGTTCCTTTTTGTTGGAGCAGTTTTCCAAGTATCCCGAGGCTTTGGAGGCAAGTGTGGTGCAACGATACGAGGAAGTATTGTCTACGGTAAAAGAAGAAGACAATCCGGTATTGTTTTTATTCCGTTTGAAAGGAAAAGAATGAGAAGGCGGGTCTTTTCTATCCTCTTGTTCGGGGCGATCGGTGCATGGGCTGTCGCTTTGCTACGGTAGCGACCGTCGTGATCGTCTGTCTCTTCCTATCCCGCAAGGAGCATTCGGAGGTTTCCGAAGCATTCTTCGGGGCGATGGCTCGTCGGTGGGGAAAATAAAAACTGCGCACTGCGTTTGGTTTTGCAGGGGAGAATGCGTAAATTAGTCCCTCTTTTGACAGGATACACTAACAAAAAACGATACCGACATGATCGAACTCAAACAACCCAAAGCCATCGAGCCCAACAAGATCTACGCTTACGACGTGGACGGAGTGGTGTATGTGCTTCAGCACCTGCGCAATATCTACGGTTTCAAACCCATCCTGCGTGGATTTGCCTTTTCGGAATACTCCAGCTTCCATTCCCGGGAAGCGATCAAGAACGCCCTGGACGACCATCAGAAAGTGCTGGAATTCGACTCCCAGGCCGACTTCTTCAACCACTACGCCGCTGCCAAGCTGAAAGACCCGGTGGTGAAAGAATAAGAAACGAACCTGCCTTTCGCCCGTAACAGCACAGTTGTTCGGCGGCAGAAAGACAAAAACCGAGGGGCTTTCCTGTAAAGGAAAGCCCCTCGGTTTTTGTCTTGGGAGGCGCAGGGCCTCCTCGGTCGGGGTTAGTCGTCGATGTCGATCAGGTTGAACTTCAGGTCGAAGGTCAGTTCCAGGCCGTTGGACAACTTCACTTCGTAGTCGCGGCTGTCGCGGTCGATCTGCCGAATGGTTGTCTCGGGATAGAGTTCCTGGGCTTTCTGGGCGATCTGTGCCGGAACGATGCCCTTGGGAACGCTTGCATAGCGGCAATCGACATCTTTCCACTGGCCGTCATTGGTAAATTCGACCTTCATGCCGCTGGTAAAGATCACTTCGTAGGTTACTTCCAGGAAGTCGCGTTCGGATTTGGCCAAAGATACCTTTTCATTGGGGAAGTGCTGGCGGATGAACTGCTGTGCTTTTTCGGGCAGTTGATCGACCGTGATGGGTTTGTCGTTGTCAGCGTAAGCTACCGGAGCGGAGCAAAGGAACAAGCCAGCGAGGAGAATCATCAGTTTTTTCATGTTTTTTTTCTTTTTTTGGTTGGACAATTGTTTTCTTTTGATGGCACAAAGTTCCGAAGGGATTTTGAAACGGATTTGAAATTTTCGGCCTCCGGGCGAAAAAAATGAATTTTTTTGTTTTTTCTTCCCTTTTCCTCCTTTTACAGTCTCCCGGGTGTTGCCTCGCCCCGTTTTTGCATCCCCTTTTTTTATAAGGAGAGGTCATTTCCTTCCGGGGGCGGGGAGGGGCTTCGGTGATACAAATATCGGTTAGCAGAACGCCTTTCCGCAAAAGTCCGGGCGGACACAGGAACTTTGGGAAAGTTCCGCCGGGGGGAAGAATTCACTTTACAAGGCAAGGGTGAGACGGGGGGGGCGGGGGCTGGGGGAAAAACTTTGTTTCAGGGCCACGAGACCGAAAAACAATGCCGTCCCTCCAGAAAGCGGTAGGCGATGGGAAGCCCATAATAGTCCGCAACGGCCTTTACCAGCGCCAGTCCCAGTCCGTTCGAACCTTCTTTTTTGGCGCCTTGGTAGAACCGCTTGAAAACTTGCTCCTGGTCCAAGGGGGCGGCACCCGGGTTGGATACGGTCAGGGTGCGGTTTTCGAGGCGCACTTGCACCTCGGCACCGGGTTCGCTGTGCAGGCAGGCGTTTTTCATCAGGTTGGTTACCAGCACCGAGGCCAGCGACTCGTTCATCTGTACCGGGAAGGTCTCCGGCAGGGAAAGGCTCCAGTGAATGTCTCGCGCGGAGAAAATCTCGCAGTAGAGTTCCTGCTGTTCGCGTACCAGGGCGGCGATGTCCACCGTGGTGCTTTCGGGGAACTGGTGGTTGTCGATCTTGGTGAGCAGCAGCAGGGTTTTGTTCAGGCGGGAGAGGCGCTTGAGCGTGCGCTGCATCTGCAACACTTCGCCCATTTGTTCTTCGGTGAGTTCCGTGTGGTCCAGCAGCCATTCCAGCCGTCCGCTCAGTACGGCCAGCGGGGTTTGCAGTTCGTGGGAGGCGTTGCCGATGAATTGTTTTTGCTGTTGGTACAGGGCTTCGGAGCGATCGACGGCCTGTTGGGCGGCGAGGTTGAGCCGGCGGAACTCCTCGATGCGAGTCCGGTTGGGGACCGGGCGGTTCTTCCCGCCCGGTCGGTAGTCGTCCAGCCACTTCAACAGGTCGTACAGCGGGCGCATGCTGCGCTGGAACACCAGGATCGTGATCCCGATCACGGTAACAAGCAGGACCAGGTACAGAAATATCATCCAGCCGAAGATGGTCGCCAGCAGTTCGTCCTTTTCAAAGGTGGGGGTGGCTACTTTCAGTTCGTAGTACAGCCCATCTTCGTCTTGGAAGAGGGTGGTCATTACCCGGGCGGGTTCGGTTTCTTCCTTTTCGGGGATATAGACTTCGGCATCGTAATACTCCAGCCGGGGATGGGCGCTGGCATAGAGCGAATCTACCGGTGTGATGGAATAGCTGTTGTTCGAGCCTTCGTTGAGTTGGGGCAGGCGTTCCCCGCCCAGCATCCGCTGGATGATCAGCTCCGAGTAGTCCCACAGCGCATCGTCCGTCTCCTCGCGGATCCGCCCCATCAGCGCATAGTAGAACAAACCGGCCCAAAGAGCCAGCAAGGGCAGCAGGACGGCGGAAAGACGCAGGGCGATGCGGAGGATGAGTTTCATGGCAAGGGGAGAAGGTTACGAGGGGGAGTTTTCGATCAGTTTGTACCCGAAGCCGTAGACGGCTTTGATCTCGATGTTCGCTCCGGCTTCGGAGAGTTTGTGGCGCAGGTTTTTCATCTGGGCATAGACGAAATGGAAATTGTCCGCCTGGTCTGCGTGGTCGCCCCAGACGGCTTCGGCCAGTACCGATTTGTCGACCAGATGCCCCGGACGCTGGAGGAAATAGGCCAGAATGTCGAATTCTTTTTTCAGCAGCGGGACTTCCCGGCCGTCCACCTCGACCCGGAAACTTTCCGGATCGAGGTGGACGTTGCCCACGACGATGCCCCGTTGTCCGCCGCCGCGGCTGCGCCGGGCCACGCTGCGAATACGGGCCGAGAGTTCCATCAGGTGGAAAGGTTTGGGCAGGTAGTCGTCCGCGCCTTGCTCCAGTCCGAGGATCTTGTCCTCGATCGAATCCTTGGCCGAGAGGATGATCACGTTTTCGCGGCGACCTTGTGCCTTGAGTTCTTTGAGCAGGTCCAGCCCGTTGCCGTCGGGCAGCATGATGTCCAGCAGGACGCAGTCGTATTGGTAGGTGCCCAGTTTTTCTTCCGCCTGGGCGTACGTGCCGGCCGTTTCTACCACGTGGCGTTCGCCGGCGAGGGTGCGCTGCATCAGTTCGCGCAGCGAAGGTTCGTCTTCTACAATGAGGATTTTCATACCGAAGGGTTGGGCTTTCGAAGGCAAAAATACCGCGAGATTTTGAAAAGAAATGGAAATGAAGCGCTTTTTTCATCCCGCCAGCCGGAAAAATACCGAATCTTCCGAGGGAGCAGGGGACGAAGGCGACAGCGGCATAGACCCTTGCTTTTGGAAAGGCAGCGGCAGGCAAGGGGAGAGAAATGGATTTTGTCCGGTAACGATGGGCCGGGGAAAATCAGGTCGTTTGTCGCGGGGCAGAGAGGGGGATTACAGCCCGGTCTTCTTTTTCAGCGCGGCCACGTCGCGTTGCAGGCGGGCGAGGATCTGTTCGATCTGTCCCGGTTCAAGGCCCGGTTCGAGAACCGACTGGGCGACGTATGCCGTGAAGGTCCAGACTTCGAGGACTTCTTCCCACGGGAGATCGTACGGTTCGTACAAGGGATTGGTCGAGACCAGGGTGAGCTTCCCGGCGGAAAAATCGGGGTACACTTTCTTGAAGACGATGCCGTCTTGCCGGGTAACCACGATGGCGAATTGCCCTTTGCGCAGGGTGTTCCAGTCGGGCAGGTACTGTCCCACCACGTACGAGCCCTTTACCACCGGCGGCATGCTGTCTCCATCGACGGGGAAAGCGCGGTATTTGCGCTCGGGCGAGAGGAACGGCAGGCTCATGTGCGGGAGGGAGGCGACGAATTCCGGGTCGGCATACCCGGCGGTGTAACCGGCGCGTGCGGCGGCCGGGACGACTTCGACGTTTTCCAAGTTGTCGGGCGATACGCTGGTGGCCAGGATGCGCAGGTGGCGTCCGGAGAGGTCCGGGGCTTCGCCGCGCTGCATTTCGTCCCATTCGGCCGGGGTGAGGGCGGAGAGATCCACGCCCAGCAGAGAGTCGATGCGCAGGCCGAAATAGGCGGCAATGCGTCCCAACAGGTCCAGATTAGGTTCGGCCTGGCCGTTCTCGTAGGCCGAAAGCGTGGTGCGCTTCAGGTCGAGCTCCAGGGCAAGGATGTCCTGCGAGAGACCTTTCCGGTGGCGGAGCAGTTTGAGGTTGGCGGCGAATTTCGACATGTGGGGATGGGTTTTCGGGTCAAAGATAGTACTTTTTCTCCCCTGTGGCAAATGCCCGTCCTCCTCCGGATGGATGTTTTGAAAAGGGAAAAAAGGCCGTTGGTCGTCGGAAAATCCCTGCCGGTCGATTTTTTTTGCTCCGGAAAACAGGAGGGTTTATCTTTGTCCTTGAGCGCATTTGAAAAAAACAGAAAAGATGAAAACGAGAAATATCCTGTGGATGGTCTTCTGGGTGGTGCTGGGTTCGACCGGAGCGTCGGCGCAGGACTGGAAATCGATATTGGGCGACGTACTCCAGCAGACGGTAGGCGGGCAGACGCTATCTGAGCAGGCGGTGATCGGCCAGTGGGAGTATGCGAGCCCGTATTGCCGCCTGGAGAGCGATGACCTCTTGGCCAAGGCCGGAGGACAGGTGGCCGCGAACCAGGTGGAGTCCCGTTTGGAATCCGTGTACCGAACCTTGGGCATGGAGCAATTTTCCTGTTCGTTCGCTCAGGCGGGGCAGTGTTCCTTCGGATACAAGGGAAAGGACATCGCGGGAACTTATACCCTCGATACGGACAGCGGCATGATGACGATCACCCTCTCGAAAACCCCGGCGACGATCCGGGCGCAAGTCTCCGTTTCGGGCGATACGCTGTCGATGGCTTTCGAAGCCGATCGGCTTATCTCGGCCCTGAAGTCCCTGACCGATCTGGCAGCCGGGATCAACTCCCAGGCGGCGCTCATCGGTTCGCTGGTAGAGAACTACGATGGGTTGTGGTTGGGCTTCGAGCTGCAGAGGCAGTGAAGGACTGCGTATTTCGATGAAAAGAACGATTCGTTTTTAGCGATAGGAGTTTTTTTTCGTGTGTGTAAGTTTTGATGCGTGTTTTTAGTTGTTTATTTATCTGAGCAAGCGTTCAAGCGCAAAGCGGGGGCTTCCTTTCGGAAGCCCCCGCTTTGCGCTTGAACGCTCGTGAGGGAGATCACTTGCCCTTTCCGAGCAGTTCGACGATCTTCTTGTGTACGTCGATATTTTCCTGTACTCCCTGGAAATCCTGCGAATGAGGACCGTAGGCATAGAGCGGCACCATGACGCCCGTATGTCCCGCTACGGTATAGAGAGCGCGAACCTTGTTCTGGTCGTAGTCTCCATTGGGAAGTGTCATACCGCCCGTCTCGTGGTCGGCTGTGATGATCACCAGCGTCTGTCCGTCCTGGTCGGCAAATTTCAAAGCCTCGCTCACCGCCTTGTCGAAGTCGATGACTTCCGTAACGGTGTACTTCACATCGTTGTTGTGGCAGCCCCAGTCTATCTGGGCACCCTCGGCCATCAGGAAAAAGCCCTTCTTGGACTTCCCGTTGAGGAATTCGATAGCCTGGCGCACGGTAGCCGGCAGGAAGTCGCCCCGGCCGTTCATCACGGGTTGTACATCGGCATCCTGGGTGATCACCCCGATGCGTGCCGCGGAAAGGTTGTCCTGAATCTGGTTGTAGTCGTTCAGGATGGTAAATCCGGCTTTTTTCAATTCGGCGATTTGCTCCGGAGCGTATTTTTCCCACAGGGATTCGCATCCGGCGGCGAACAGGTCGAGCTTGGAAAGCGGCAGTTGGCTCAGGATGTCGGCCGTAGCGCCCCGTTTGGCTACATGGGCGTAGAAGACCGAAGGAGTAGCTCCGGAGATGTTGTCCGTAGAGATCACGCCCGTGGCGATGCCTTTCGGGGAGAGTTTTTCCGGGATGTTGGCCGCCGGTTTCTCATCCGGGGTCATGCCCACAAAACCGTTGGTGGTCTTTACTCCGCAGGCATACGTGGTGCCCGAAGCTGCGCTGTCAGTGGTGAAATGCGAAGCCGAGTAGGTGCGTACGAAGCCCAGGCGTTTGAGTTTGAGGATAGCCAGGTCGTTCCCGTTGGCATAGTATCCCGAAACGGCCTGCGCCATGCCCATGCCGTCGCCGATGAGCAGGATCACGTTTTTGACCTTGCCGTTCGTTCCGTCGCTCTTGAAGGTAGGCGTGTACGGGGTGTAGGTAAAGTCGTTGGCGTACGTGTCGGGGATTTTGTCCGCCACTTTTTCCGTGGAATTTTCGTCCGCTTTTTTGTTTTCGGCCGCGGGCGTGCCTTTTTCCTGTGCCCAGGCCAGCGAGAAACTCATCAGCAGGGCAGAGAAAAGCAACAATGTCTTTTTCATGGTATTGAATGGTTTATTTAGTGTTCTCCTTTATAGTCTCGTCCAAGTGGCGGAATACGCAGCCCGCATCGACGTTGCCCCCCGAGAGGATGATGCCTACTTTCGCCCCGGAAAAGATCCCTTCGTTGTGCAGCACGGCGGCCAGCGGCACGGCCGAGGAAGGCTCGATGAGGATTTTCATCCGTTCCCACACCCATTGCATCGCTTGGACGATCTCGTGTTCTTCTACCAGCAGGATGTCTTTCAGGTAGCGGGACAAGGTGTAGAGCGTCTTGTCGCCCAGGCTCGTGCGCAGTCCGTCCGCAATGGTGCGCGGCGGGAAAGCCTTTTGCACGCTCCCTTTGTGCAGCGACAGGTAGGCGTCCCCGGCCAGGAGCGGTTCGGCGCCGAAAGCCGCGCAACGGGGCGCGTAAGCGGCGGCGGCCATCGCCGTACCGGACATCAGGCCGCCGCCGCCCACCGGCGCCAGGATGAAGTCCAGATCCGGAACCTCTTCCAACAGCTCGGCCGCCGCCGTCCCCTGTCCGTAGATGACGTTCCAGTCGTTGTACGGATGGAGAAAGGTAGCGCCTTTTTCCCGGACGACCTCTTCGACGGCCGCTTCCCGGGCCGCTTGGGTCGAAGGGCATTCGATCACGGTGGCTCCATAGCCCTTCACCGCGTCTTTTTTCACCTGCGGAGCATTTTCGGGCATCACGATGTAGGCCGGCACGCCCAGTAGTTTGGCCGAGAGGGCGACCGCCTGCGCGAAATTGCCCGACGAATGGGTCGCCAATCCCCGGGCGAGGGCTTCTTGCGGCAGGTTCAGCGCCGCGTTGATCGCTCCGCGCATCTTGAAAGCGCCGATCTTCTGGAAATTTTCGCACTTGAAGAACAGGCGGCAGCCGGCCTTCGCGTCGAGGGTCGAGCAGGTCAGCACCGGCGTGCGGTGGATGTACGGGGCAATGCGTTTTCGGAGGGCTTCCCAGGCGGGAAGGTCGAGTTGCGAACGCTGCGCGAAATCTTCGTTTTCCATGTCCGGAGAGAGGGGTTTTGTAAATCCGGGTAAAGGTAAGGCTTCTCGGCGGGAAAAACTTCTCCGGAACTTGAAAAAATGGAGGGGAAAAGGTAAAAAAAACGCAAATTTTTGAAAAAAAACCGGCCGATGTCCCGGGAAAACAAGTGTCGCTTTGCCCTCGGACGCTTGCACGGATCGAAAACAGCCCGGGGTGAGCTTACGGGCTGGACGCAAAGAAGAAGGGGGAAGGGGATCAGATCTTCAGAAAATCCTTGATCCACACCGACTGCTCCCCGAACACCCGGTCGGCGATCGCGGCCTTGTCCTCCCAGGGGGCGTCGCACTGTCCGACACCTCCCGAGGTATCCATGATCCACATCCGGTCGGCAAAGGCAAAGGCCAGGTCGAGGTCGTGGGTGGAGAGCAGGAGTGTTTTGCCGTTCTCGTGGGCCAGACGCTGCAGCACCGACATGATCTCCACCCGGGCGGAGAGGTCGAGAAACGAGAGCGGCTCGTCCAGCACGATGAGTTCGGTGTCCTGTGCCAATGCTTTGGCGATCATTACTTTCTGCCGCTGTCCGTCGCTGATGCGCGCCATGGTCCGTTCGGCCAGCGGGGCGATCCCGACCGTCCGCATCGCTTGTTCGACTTCTTGCTGGTCCTGCGCGTCCAGGCGGGCGAAGCAGTCGCAGTAGGGGTAGCGTCCCGTTTCAACCGTTTGCCGGACGGTCAGGTAGTGTATTTCGCCCAGGATTTCGGTCAGCACTACGCCCAGGGTGCGGGAGAGTTGCCGTTGGGAATACTCCTGCAGAGGGCGTCCGAGGAGCTCGACTCGGCCGGCCTTCGGCGGTAGAAAACCGCAAAGGGTGCGTAGCAGCGTCGATTTTCCGGCTCCGTTGCGTCCCACCAGACAGGTAAGGGTGCCCGGGGTCAGGTCCACTTCGATGTGTTCCCGCACCGGAAGGCCGTGCCGGTAGCCGATGCTTAAGTCGCGGGTGGCGAGGATCGGTGTGTGTGCGTGGGCAGGGGAGGTCATGTCGGGATCAGTTTTTGGCAGTCGAGTTTTTCAGTACGGCCAGGATGACGATCGGCGCGCCGATGAGCGAAGTAACGGCGTTGATGGGCAGCATGTACCCGAAGATGGCCTGTTTGGAGATCAGCGCACACAGCAGCGTGATAGCCGCTCCGGCGAGTACCGTCAGGGGTAGCAGTACCCTTCGGTCGGCACTGCGGGTGGTATAGCGTACGATGTGCGGCACGGCCAGCCCGACGAAGGCAATGGGACCGCAGTAGGCCGTTACCGCCCCGGTGAGCAGCGCCGAGAGCAGGATGATGGCTCTGCGGGCGCGCGGGATGTCGATGCCCAGGTTGCGGGCGTAGTTCTCGCCCAGCAGCAGGGCGTTGAAGGTGCGGATCAGCAGGAACGAGGCGGCCACCCCTACGATGCACACTGCCAGGAAGATGTAGAAAAACCCGTCGGTCATGGCCCGGGAAAAGCTCCCCTGGCTCCAAAGGATAAAGGCGAAGTTGGCATCTTTGTTGCCCGAAAACTGCAGTACCGAGACCAGCGCCGAAGCCAGGTATCCTACCATGATGCCTGTGATCAGCAGTGCCGTGTTGCCCACCATGCGCCGCGAGACGGCCAGCAGAAAGACCAGCACGGCGGTGCTTCCGGCCAAAGCCGCCAGGATCTGCCACAGGGGGTTTACCACCAGCGAAAGACCGAACAGCGAGGCGCAGAACGTGATCAGGGCTACGGCCAGCGAAGCCCCGGAGCTGATCCCCAGGATGGAAGGGTCGGCCAGCGGATTGCGGAACAAGGTCTGCATCATCAGGCCGCACACACCCAGCGCTCCGCCTGCCACCAGAGCCGTTACGGCCTCTGGCAAGCGTTTTTCCAAGACGATCACCTCGGTGATCGAGCCTTCCCCGCCTCCCAGCAGGACATCCAGCACGTCCCGAAGGGGGATGGCGACCGTACCGGTGGCGATGTTCAAGGCCAGCAGCACGGCGATGGCTCCCAACAGTCCCGTGGCGATGAGTAGGTATCCCGGGTGTCTTGCCGCAGAGCGGGCGGAGGGACAGTTTTCCGGCAGAGTGTTCATTGGCGTTCGATGCGCTGGTAGTAATAGGGACGATAGTCTTTCTCGCGCGGCAGGTAGGTGAAGTCCGAGAGTACCCGGTCGGGGTAGACGATGCTCTGTTCGAAATATGGGGCGCCGTGGTCCGAATTGCAGATGAAGATGTCGCCGTTGCGGAAAGCCTTGAAGCGAGTGTAAAGCCGGTTTTGTTCCTCAAGCGATTTCAAGGTCGGAGAGTCGCCCATGCCCGTTTCGAAAAACCAGACGTCGGCTTGCCAGGCTCGCGCCAGCACGCTCTCCAGGTCCAGGGCCAGCGAACCGGTTTGCGGGGTATCCGACCACGGGAAGTCCAGCGCCGCGTCGCGGAAAAGCACGGCCTTGTAGCTCTCCCCGGCCGGCATGTACCATACTCCTTGGTAGGGAAGGGAGGAGACCACTTGCGGGCGAGTGCCGCTGGCTTGGGCCTGCTGGCAAATGTCTCGGTAACGCTGCTCGATCTGCGCAAACAGGCTGTCGGCCTGCGCGCGGCAGTCGAAAAATTCGGCCGTGAATTTCAGCCATTCGCTGCGGGCCAACGGGTGGTTTTCCCAAGGGGAAAGGTCGTAGAGCATCGGTACGCGGATGCCTTTTTCGAGCGTGGTGATGTCTTCGGTGCGTCCCGGGGAAAAGAATACAGCATCGGGCGAGAGGACCAGCAGTTTTTCGGTATCGAACTGCCAGCCATTGAAAAATTCTCCCAGATCCTTCCTTTCGGCCAGGACTGAGTTCCGTTCGAGGGCTGCCCGCGACCCGATGCTCCGGATGGATTGCTCGCATCCCAGAGCCGCGATCAGACCGATCTGGGTGGAATGCGCCACCGCAACGTTTTCCAGCGGAATGCGCACGGGTACGACATCGGGAGGGATCGTGTCCGGCTGGTGCCCTTCCCGGTAGAGGAGGTATCGTTTCAGGATCTTGGAGGTGTCGGCCGGCTGATAGGTGGTTACCAGGACGCCTTGCGGGGTTTCCCGGGTGTCGAACAAGCGTGCGTAGGCCGGTTTTTCGACGTTTCCGGTAGTTGGTTCGGTGTTTTTGTGCCCTTGGCAGGCGAGGGTGCAGGCCAGCGAGAAGGTCAGCACGGCCCAACGGGCGGCGGCAGATAGAAAAGAAGGCGAAAACATCACTTTGCTCCCAAGTTTTAAGACCCTCTCGGACGGTATCCCGGCTCGTCGGTGCGTTGACAGGCGCAACGACTCTACGGTTGTGGGCACAGCTGCGGATGGATCCCGCATTCCCCGCCCGGGGGCTTCGGTTATCGGAAAGTCCAAAGGTACGGAAAAATCCTCCGTCCGGACAAGGGTTCGGGACGGGTTTTCTCTCGCCCGATGTGTTTTGAAAAGCTGCGACTGGCCGGAAAGGTGTTTGCGCGAGGGTTGCCCGGTGAATGTTTAGAAGAAAAGACAAAGCCGAGCGATTGCCGGGTACGTCCTTCCCAAGGGAATGTCCGGAGGATCGGCAGGCCGATTTTCTGGGGACAGTGAATAAAAAACCGCGCCCCCCCTTTGGGGGCGCGGCATTCGATTGCTGAAAGATTCAAACAGGGTTACAGGTTGCTGGCGCCCCGCAGGACTTTGGAGTCTTCGTAAGGCAGCAACTTGCCGTTCATGGTCATGCGTTGTCCGCTGAAGTTGGGCTGGATAGCCGCCATGGCCGAGTTGGTCCCATGCGGCAGGGTGATGTCGACCGTGGCCGAGATCTGCGGGCCGGATACCGAGAAACTGAAGGAGACATCCCCGTTGTTGGCTACATTGTAACGTGCGTTGGAGATGGTGCCTTCCACCGTTACTCCACCGAAACCGTTGAGTCCGTTGCCTTGCATCGAGGCGATCTGCACGGTAGCCTGGTCGCCTTGCAGGCTGATGAAGTTGGTGTAGGAGTTTACGAAGAAACTCTGGCCGCTGCGGAACATGATCTGGCTGCCTTCCAGGACAAAGTCGCGGGCGACGATGGCTTGCTTGGCGGCCAGGAATGCCTGCATTTCTTCGGTCTTTACCAAGGCGTCCTGCGCGTCGCGCTGGGCGTCGCGTTGTGCTTTGGCCTGGGCTTTGGCTTCCTTGCGGGCCTCTCTTTTGGACTGCTTGTCGGTGGATTGTGCTTGGACCGCGCTTACTGCGAAAAATAAGAGGGCGGTCATCAAAAGAATTCTTTTCATGTTTGGTTTAGGTTTTTGGTTGTTAATAATATTTCCTGTTCAAAATACTTTCTTCAAAGTTACGCAAACAATTTTTAACATCCAAATATACAAAGGAAAAATAACCCTATAATCTTAAATCCTCCTTAAGACCGCATAATAGTTCTTAAAAATGAAGTATTTTTGCAGGACAGGATCAACGACAGGCCGTCCCATCGCGCGTGCCGCAAGGTACGCGAGGAAAGTCCGGGCACCGCAGGGCGCCGTACTTCCTAACGGGAAGGGGCGTGGGAGGTATCTCCTGCGCCACAGACAGTGCAACAGAAAACAACCGCCGCCCCGCTTGCGGGGCGGTAAGGGTGAAAAGGCGGGGTAAGAGCCCACCGTCGCCGTGGCGACACGGCGAGCCGTGCAAACCTTACGGGGTGAAATGCCGCGTATACCGAAAAGCCCTTCGGGGCGGAGTGCTGCCCGTGCTCTGTTTTTCGGGGGGTAGGCAGATAGAGGTTGCGGGCGACCGCAATCCCAGATAAATGATGGGAGCCGACGGGACTTCCCGACGGTACAGAACCCGGCTTACAGGCCTGTCGTTTTTTATTTTCAGAGTGTCTTTTTTTTATCATATTATTGAAATACAGGAATATAGAAAGAGTTATCCTTCTGTAGGTCCTTCCTTTTTTATTTCGCCCCCTTCTTTTTTAATCCCTGTCAGGGAAGCCATGTTTCCTCCATTCCACGGTTGTGGGGATAGAAAGGGAATATGTCTTTCCCTGTTTTTGGATAAAACAGGAGGCGCCTCGGCACCGGCGCGGAGTGAAAACTTTG
>ERZ827520.2458-NODE-2458-length-17225-cov-18.052475_pt1 | contig 17225 bp, 21 predicted proteins | sample MGYA00519581_ERZ827520 | MGnify/ENA primary metagenome ERZ827520 (study PRJEB31778, sample SAMEA3449339) | human gut metagenome | biome: human gut; feature: human-associated habitat; material: faeces | place: United Kingdom | collected 2010/2012 ...
AATATAGTGCGCAGAAAAAACCACCAAAGAACCGGAGGATTCTTCGATGGTTTTTAGTTATTTTGCACAACTCAATTTATGCATATTGACTGTATATGAATAATATATTTATGCAAATGTGACATAAATTTTAACTGTAATTATAGTCATTAATTTTTTAATAATTATGCACCAGATTTAACTAAATATACATCACTATTGCAGAATCTTACAACCCATCCAGCCGGAATAGCTTGTCCTGTTCCGCCAATTATAAGTTGAATTGCATTGTTAGTACATTGCATATAACCGAAACTAGACGCTCCACTGCTTACTGATCTAATATACAACGGTATATATTGATCTTCATCAAATGCCCAGCCTTCGGGTAAACTCCATAGAGCAATTTCAGTTAAAGGTGAATTCGAGTTACTAACAGCAAACGGCACATAAAATTTTGCTTTGAATGTTACTCCTCTGTACTGTTCTAATTGTAAAGTCAAATTTTGAATGCCTAAATTAGGCGCAAGCGAATCAAGTGTTATAGTTTGATTATCCAATGCTGGGCTGTAGCTGCTTAGTTTCCATGCCGTTGCTTGTGATCCATCATTGTTTTTTGTTCTTGTGAACATTTTTCCATCATCTTTATCTATTACTAATTGTGTATAAGCTTCTATAGAACTATTATCATCTGTCATTACCTGTAGCATCACGTACGCGTTAGTCGCTTCGGTTGGCATTCCAACGGGTGACGAATCATAATCAAACGAAAATATTCCAACTGAATTATTTGTATTTAGGCTTAAATTTGGACTTCTGGCTATAGGCCCTAAGACAGTAAAAGTATTACCCGATTTAGAAATGCTGGCCCCATTTCTTGCTTCAAATATAATACTGCCTTTAGTATCATTTATGTCTGTTACGCCATTGTAATACCATTCAGTTGCCGTACTTCCATCAGCATTAATTAGCCGTCTATAAATGGAATAATCAAAGCAAACAGCATATTGTGCATAGATATATTCATTTGATTTATAATCTACAGTTATTACATACATTACGCTTTTATTTTGCGGTGTATTTGTAAATGCGTAATTGCCAGCCGCTGTTATTCCTGGACGTAATGTCCCGTTTATAGATGTATTTTGACTAAGAACATAGTATTGCCCGCTAACGTGAATAGCATTTGCTGTAGTTGTAATTCTTACGCCTTGGTCTCCATTTAATGTAAGTGCGCCTGTTAACGAATTAATGCTTGAAACACCAGCAGTGCCACCGTCACCGCCGTAATTAAGTTTAACCCAGTCTGATGCAACACTGTCACGCCGATATACTGATCCGTTTGCATGATATATGATTTGCTTTTTTGCAGTGCCAACTTGATACACCAGCATATAAAGCCAGGATGCTTTGCTTGGTAATCCCGAATAAGACGAAGTATATTGCATATTGGCTGACAAAGAATATATCCCTACCTCTGTCGCATTATCTAGGTTAGTATCACTAGGGACATCAATCATAGACCCTCTAACTGTAATAGTATTACTGCTATTAGTTATACTGGTACCTCTTGATCCATTGACAGTTATATTGTTAACAAGGTTATTTATAGTCTTAACAACATTTCCAATTTGATCTGCTGTAACATTATGAGGGTTATTTTTGTTTGCAATATGGGTATCAATTTTATTATTAATTGTATCTTCTCCGTCTATTCTATCGCCAATTTCTTCGTCAAGCGAATTTCGTAATGCAGTATCGGCTTGTTCTCTCGCGGTTTTTTCTGCATTTATGCTATTTTGCAAATTTGTGTCAGCCTGTTGTCTGGCTGTAGTTTCAGCGGTTATTCTTTCACCAAGCGCAGTATCGGCTTGTTCTCTAGCAGTTTTTTCTGCATTTATGCTATTTTGCAAATTTGTGTCAGCCTGTTGTCTGGCTGTAGTTTCAGCGGTTATTCTTTCACCAAGCGCAGTATCGGCTTGTTCTCTAGCAGTTTTTTCAGCATTAATATTTTTTTGCAGAGTAGTATCCGCATTTTCTCTAGCAGTTTTTTCAGCATTAATATTATTTTGCAGAGTAGTATCCGCTTGTTGTCTAGCAGTGGACTCATTGTCAATATTATCTTGCAATTGCTGTTCTGCTTGTTTTGCGCGATTTGTTTCCGTCACAATCTCATTATGAAGCCCGTCGGATTCTTCTTCTATTTTATTGTATACAGCTTCAAACAGGGCTTGATGCGCGTTAGGGTCTGCATTATGCATTTCGGTATAAAGATCATTATACCTTATACTGTTACCAACTATATTGCCGTTTAAGATATCGAATACATAAAGAGACGTGCAATTTTTAGGCATGTATTCTGTAGAAAGGAACAGAAGATCATTAGACTGTACAGGTGGTTTTCCGGCTTCTGTATTTGCCACATCGTTAAATACGTTAATGTAGTATGTTCCGTCTTTCATGCCATTAACTACAAATTCTTTATCTACTTGCAACGGCGTGTAATTTTGGAACAAAATCCCTTTAATAGATATAGAAGTCGTGGTATATTCAGTTCCTAGACTAATTAAATACGGAACGGTCAAATATTGATTTTCAAGTATTTTGCTAACAGTCCATACTATTTTTGATTGCATTTCGTCGAAAGTTAAAGCCGTATCAAGAGTTGCCGGAATCACACTATTCCAATAGAAAGGAAGTTTAGGCGGCATACGGTCATACATAATAGATCACTCCTATTCACAATAAATAAAAAGGGATTTTATTTCAACGCTTTCCATAATCATAGCGTCTACGTTGATAATTAACTCTCTATATTTTCTGATTAAATCTTGGTATGTCCATTGTCCTGTTGATCCTTTTTTAGTAAGCGCATAATGTTCAAGTTGTTTTTCCAATCCGGTATCTTCTGTGGTTCTTGTGTTAGCAGTTGTTTCATCGGTGTTGTCTCCAATAGTTTCTGTAGTATCTCTTTTATCTGTTAAATTATAAGTGACTGTTTCTTCGCCCGTGCTGGTTTTGTTCTCTGTATCTGTAAGATCATTTGTTACAGTTTCATCAGATTTAATATTTCTTTGGTTCGTTGCATAATCTCCATTAGTTGATTTAGCAGCTTGTGGAAATTCGTAATAAGTATCTGTGCTGTTTCCGTCCGTTGATACTGTACCAGTATGTTTTATATTATCGTTCATACTATCGTTTTTATCTGTTGTCTCTGTTCCGCTTTTCGTTAAAGTGTCTGTTCCGCTATTGTTGCCAGTTCTTTCAATATTTCTGGTTCCGTTGTCATTTTCAGTAATATTTTTATTTCGGTTAATGTCATTACTCCTATCGAATATTTCTTCTATTTCCATATTTGTTAAAGGATCATAATCCATTAGCTGTGATTTGAAATATTCATTATAGTATGGCATTATATAATTGAGTGTATCTTCAAGCTTTAGCATAAAAAGTGCAGGAGTTTCAAATCCTAATCTTGCATCTATAAATCTGCGTGTAAATTTTAATTGAAATTCTTCTTTTTTATCGTTATCATAGAAAGGATAATTAAATGAAAATATTTTATTGTTTGCATATTTTATCTTATCATTCCAATTAGAAGATGGGTTAGGGTTATCTTGATTAAGGATTTTCACCAGATCCATCATCATCATTGTTATCGGCATCTTCTACACTCCTTTCTATAAGTTCATCATCGAGGGCATGGCCTAAAAGTCCGTTACCATAATCGGTGATAAGTCTGAATTGTACGTCAATATCCCATCCATATTTTCTATTGATTTCTTCGCATGCTGCTTTTCTGGCGTTTAGCATTGTAAACCTTGACATTTCAATTTGTTGAATGTTTCCATCTGCTTCTGCACTTACCAGTCTTTCCCGTTTATCGCTATATACATTTCGTATGCCTAAGAATGCCATAGCGTCGTCCCATACTTGCTTTTTATATTGCTCTACTTGTGGCACAAGAAATGGTACGTTTAGATTAATGGCCTCAAACTGAGAACTTAAATCCATGTTATCTGTATCAATAATAACGGGTGAATTTCCGGTAAATTTTGCATATGCATTTTCAAGTGTAAGTTTCTGGTTTCTATTTTGTGCTTTCATAATCACAGGGGTTTTACTTGTATTAAAATTAACTTCAATAAACGCTTCTGCTTTTGCCATCCTAGCCGCATAAGTCTCAAGATAAAAGGCTGTAGGCTGACGAATATAATTGTTATAGCATAATACGCAATCTTCTCTAGCCACCTGTTTAGAAAATCCGTTTACAGCAATTAGAGTTAAACGTTTAGGCTCATAGTAAATATCAAAGGGCCCTTGCAGTAAAGACCGCATAAATACTGGTGTATCTAACAATTTATAGAAAGAGCCAAAACCCTCAAGGCATAAAGTACGTTCTATAAATTTTTCAGGAATTTCATACGGCAGGTTTATCCATTCAAACATACTGACCGCATAATTTATCATCATGTAATAGTAATGAGAAAAATATGCTCTTTCAACTTCATTGCTAAGACTGGCGTATGGCCCACTTACCGTAATCGGATATTGAAGGCCATCAGGTCCTTTAATAGCCGTTATGCCGGTATATCTGTTTTTAGCTTTTGACATTTTTATCACCTTCTTTATACTATAGGATTAACGCCATTTCTGTAGTTACCCACGTCAGTTGTGTTCCATACAGTAACGCCATTTTGAAACATTTCAGTAATAGATTTTATACCTTCTCCTGGAACATTTCCGAATACGTTACATACAGGTAGTTTATAGTAATTGTAATACTGCCTTGTTCTAAAGGCCGGAGTTCCAACTTTGTTGACTTTGTATCCGTACATTGTAAAAAAGTTATCTATCATTTCATATATTTCTGATTTTAGGATAGATTTATAAAACGTGAATCCCATTCTACCCGCGCAAGTGTTGGCTGTGTTTGCAATATTTCCTCTCATATTATCTGGTACAACTTGCATTGCTTTATCCCTAGCTACTAAAGACGCAATTTCAAAAAATCCTCCCACAATTCCAGAGGCCATATATGCCCCATTACCTCCAGCAAGCCCTGGTATAATGGCGTTTGTTACAGCGCTTGCAGTAGCCACATTCATGGACGCGCTATGCCCAGCTAGCCAGTTATTATAAAAATTAGAGTTTAAAGCGGATTTAGGAAATTTGTTTAAAGACAGCGTATTGCTTTTAGGGGCATTTGCTCCATACCCGCTATTTACAATACAGAATAGGGATGAATCAGGTGCTATGTTTGCAGTAAAGCTAAATTGAACCGTAGGATTACTATTTGTTGGTGTTGTGCCAGTAATATATTCTCTGTACATAATATTTTGATTGCCTTGATTGTTGTCTATGATATAGTAATAATAAGGATATGTATATAGTTTATTGTTTTTAGGAGTATAGCTTCCAATATTGTCATTAAATTGAAAATTGTAATATACTTGTGATCCAGAAGATTTTATTATATTATTAATTCCACTTGTGAATAAATAAAATCCTAGATTTGGAGAGTAGGTTCCTTTGTCTGTATTCGGGTCTCCCACAGCTAAAAACATATCACTGGATGCGCCATCAAAAGCTAAATATGGAACAGAAAAACAAGCATACGCCGCGTCTCCTTTTCCTATATCAGTTGAATTAATGTATTTAAGAAATCTAGCTAGTCTTTGAGTAATTGTGTTAATGTCATATGTTTCGCTTGACTTTAAAGGCACCCACAACGAAGATGGTTGAGGAACCATATTTATTGTATTGCAATGAGTGCCTAATTCTAATGCTTCATAAGGCTCATATGAGACAAACTCGCTCATTAATACAACTGGAACAATTTGAGCATTTCCGTTCGGCATAGTGTACGGCATATTTGAAGTGGGCAATTCAGTAATTATATTTTCTCCGGTGTAAAGCCCTTCGTCAATCGTATGTTTTCCTATTGTATCATCTGTTACGTGTTCTCTTTCGATGAAACAGTTTTTCCATTGCAAATCAAATTGATATGTTGTCCAATAATCTATTTGAAATGTAATAGCGCACGTGTTAGGATTTATATATCTTACTTCCATAATGAAAGCATAAAACCAACGGTTTTCGTTGTTGAATCTAAGATAATTGCAGTTAGCTATAACATCATCATAGTTTGCATTTACCTTGTATTCATCTTGTTCTTTCATGTATTGAATATTTGTTTCTGCCATGAATACTTTTCCGTTGAAATAAGATTCACGTGCAGCGGCATTTACAAAGCTTATCACATTATCATCGTTCGGTTTTAGTGGTACTTGTGAAAGCAAATCTGCTTTTGTTATAACTGGATAAGGCATATACATTACTCCTTTTAATGTAAGCCCGTTCACCCCTTTGGATGATAAAGAAGTGAACGGGCTTTTAACATTACGCAGTTATTTTTACAGTAGCGCTGCCGTTGATAGAATCGTCATAGGTAGAAGTTGCGGTAACAGTGATTCCAGTTGTATTAGCGGGTTCTTTGCTGCTGATAAACAACCTTCCGCCTTTGTCGATATAGGTACCACTGGAAGCCTCACCGCTGATAGACCAATTAACCGACTGAGGCACATAATTAGATTCAGTACCAGTTACTTTAGCAGTCATATCGGTATAGGTTCCAGCAGCTACAGACTCAGCACCGGTAACGGTAATACGGGTTACAGAAGCGGAGTTGGAGATAAATACAACAGCGTTTGCAAATCGAGAGGTAGAATAGATTCCCTGATGGTGCAAGTACATATTGTCATATAGACCCATAGGGTTTCTAACCGCTTCGGTTCCGAAATAGGTATCATACTGAATAAACCACTCACGGTCAAAAAGTACGCCCACAATATTATCCGTATTCGGCCCGAAGTTGTCCACTACCAAATGACGGGCTGTGAAATCTGCTTTGCTCATATTGAAAGCTTGTGCCAATGCGTTCACATCGATTGCCGCTTCCACCGCAGGTGTGATAACCAAAACCTGATCTTCCGGTGCAACAGTACGCATTACTCCCATTGCATTAAACCGTCTGGACGGAATATCCAAAGAAAGAACATTAGAACGAACAGCAGTTAGCATGGTTTTTGCACTGGTTTCATCCACTACGGCATCTACTTCCACGGGATAAAAAAGCCCTGCATTAAAGTAATTAGCAATCAACGACTTCATGATGATAAACTCGTCAACTTCATCACTGTTATACAATGCCTGTACAATAGATTCAATCAACCTGGAAAGTCCGCCTTCGTTATAAACCGCACGTTGCAGCATGGCACGAGAAATAGTCTGGCGATACACGTCTTGCCGATTAATTACATGGTAGATACTGGAAGTGTTAGGAATGGTGCGTTTATAAAGTTCAGATTCCGCAAGTTCAGGATCAAATGCCATAGCGTCTGTAATGTCGGTAAAAACTTCCTCAACAGAATACCCGAACGGAATAGGTCCGCGCTTAAACTCGCCAAGCCTGTTTCGGAGTACGTTGTTATGAACATACATAAATGCAAACTTATTTACCAGAGAATGCAAAAATTCATTATAGAATACCTGATAATTAAGAATAGCGTTTCCGGTAGCTTGCAAGCTTTCACGTGTCGCTAGCGGCACCCTAGACTGATATTCCTGGGAAGCATCGGCCCATACAGCGTTCAAAATTTGCACATTGCTAAGATTATTAACCGCATTCAACGGAGCGGGTTTATTGCTAGTTGCCATTTCAATTTCCACCTTTCAAAAGTTCGTCAATCGTTTCAATATGCGGTGCAGGAGGTTCAGGCTTTACAGGAGCATCTTGCGGAACAAATGAATTAATAGCGTCAAATACTTCCTTCCTGAAACGCCGGTCATGCTCCTGCATGATTGATTCAATATCGGGGATTTGTCTTGATTCTAAATCTGTTGATAATTGTGCCAATGCGCTTCTGAGTGATTCGTTTTCTGATTTTAGCGTTGTGATTGCTTCTTCAATCTCTGTCTGTTTCATCATTCCCATTTTCATCTTCTCCCTTACCTTTTATTTCGTGTAAGGCATCAATGATTTTTGACGGAATAGGTAAGCCGCTTGCGGAAATGTTCTCTAACACTGAAATACCTTCATTCGCTATATAGAAGAATATAACCGCTGTTCTCAAAGCAGCCGATTCCGCAAAAATCATTGTGTCAATCACGTTCGCTAAACCAACCATTAAAATGATAAATACTTTTTTAGCTAATCCTGTAAAAGATACTTTACTGCTTAGTTTTTTGTGAATGCAAGCGTTAATGATACCTGTAATGATGTCGATTGCCATAAAGCATAGTAATCCAATCAATAATCCATTTACCGGCCCGATGAAAAAGCCGATAGCTGCACCAACGCACGCCGCTATTCCCTCCATGATCGTTCCCACCTTCATCTTTCTGCCTCCTATAATAAGGATTATTACCTATTTATATTATATACCTTTAGAGGCATTTTGTCAATGATCATTAGGGCTTCATTTTGAAGGAAGTCGGCTCCAGCACTACGCCGCCATAACAGCGGACAGGCTTCAGCTTGACATTCTCTATCTCGTACCCAAGGTCGAATTCTTCGTATGAGATCAACGATTTTATATTATCCGTCATACCAGCGCATTTTTTAACGTATGTATAATAAGCGTCCTCTCCTTCCGTGAATTTTAGTTCTGATTGTTCCTGAGGCGTAAGTCCTGACATTTTCTTTACGTAGTCTTCATAACTTTGTGTCCCTTTCTTGTACGCTATCTCTTCAATGTAACATTTTTGCCTGATATATTTTGCCCTGTCAAATGAATATTCATGTTTCCATGCGCCTAGTTTTTTACTGTCAACTTCTATATATTTAGAAATTTCTTCAACACTTATACCGATTACGTGAATGCTGTCCGTATCCATATAGCAAAAGTGTGAATCTGGCTTAGACCCTCCTACGGCTTGCGCAGAACGTATTACGCTATCTCTTCCGTAAGAAGTTATAAATGACGCTACGGCTGTATATACAGGGTCTTTCGTTTCATCTTCTGAAAGTTTATAGCATACAATTCCTTCGTCATTAAGGTATGGAATTTTTGACCGTATATGCGTTCTTGATGCTGTTTTTCCGTAGAATGCGTTTAGCATTAATTTTGCAATCTGTCTTTTCGCGCCTGTTGAATTCTTTTTCATTTCATACCAATGGTTTACATAATCGTCGAAAATACCGATTGCGCTTTTAAATTTGTAACCATATAACCATCTGATATTATATACTTCATAGTGATCGAAAAATAATTGCAGATCAACGCTTGTAAGATATAGCACAGTTTGTTCTATACTTTCTGATATGTATTCATTTTGCTTGTATAGCTCATGCCGCTTTATTTGTATAGTTGGTAAAAATCCTTCTTTAACTTTAAATTCACAAGCCAAAGCCTGTATAAATAACGGATACTGTTCATCTTTTTGGTACTTTCCTTGAAAAAATAATGGCATACCCCACGGCATAGGCATAGTCATAGCCCAAGGATACATAGAATTTTTATCAAATGAATGTCCATTATATACTTCTACCCCAGCCCTTAATGGATGAACCATTACAGCCCCGCCTTTATAGCTTTTGCGAATTTCATCATCCATTGCAATGTCCAATACAGGAAAATAATGATTCCATCCTTTTTCTGTTAGAATATGCTTACAGTATTTTAGACCGTCACTGCTCATTGTCATAGCCGATAGGCCTTGTTCAAATTGCATTTTTAATGCTTTAGCTACAATTATAACATCATTTGTTACATATTCTAATTCTTCTTTTGTCGGTTTATATCCGCGCGGTCTTAAAATACTGTGATCTATTTCACCTTTTGATTCTTCTAACTGGAATGCTTTTGCTATATCTTTTACTTTAAATGGCAATTTTTTATATGAATCTAAAAAAGTTATTTTTGAGACATGCTTGCTCTTTTTGCTGAATATGCATTCAATCATATAAAATATACCCATATCACTAATTAATGTTCTGAACTCGTGTTCATCTGGCTTTTCTGCATATTGAAATTTCAATACATTTAGAATGTACGATAATAGAAACTCGCCGTCAAATTTCAAGTTGTGAAAATATATCGTGTATTGCCCGTTTTTAAATGTATCGAAAAATTCTTCTATCGTTTCGCCATACCAAACCCTCTTTAAATTATCGATATCAACTGCGCACCACAGCCAAACCCTGCAATCATCACGCTTTGGCGTGGTTTCAAAGTCTGCCATTATATGAATCATAATAGCGCCGCCTTTTGTTTTTTATTGCGCTATCTTCCAGACATTACTATTGAATATGCGTTTGCTACATTATTAAATATGTCTATTACACTTTCAAAAAATTCCATACTATCTGGCGTGTTGTTAAAAACGCTTGAAAGATCTGATTCTGCCCTATAATACATTTCTAAAAATTTATCCTTAGGCATACTCCGGATCATTTCTTGCAATTTTCCACTTCCTACATTTGAACGTTCTGAAAGTTTTTGCAATGATTCAATAAAATTATTGTACATTACCTCTTGTCGCCATTGCCAATATTCAGACTTGGATTGTCGCTCAAGCCTAGATTTTATTCTGTTAAATTCATCTATTGATTTTATCTCTTTTGGCTCAAATGTTTGTTTGTGTAGTAAATCATAGAATGTTGAACCGGGAGTTTCTTTTTTCATCATTGCACGTAGCAAAACAGTATTATCAGGCTGTAATTGCCCTCCTGCGATTATATCTTTGTCTGCTACGTTTTTATAAAACTTCATACGCTCATTTTCGTATTTCTTCAGTAGATCGTTGATGCCTTGAATTTCTTCAGACGGCACAAAGAAAGATGAATCGCCTGTACCTATCTTTTGAAATTTGTGCGATTCTCGTGAAGTGTAGTCTTGTAATTGCCTGATAAACTGTTGGTATTCTTGATCTGTTGCAAAGCTTCGTCCATGAACTGGCCTTTGTATGTCATAGCCATAGCGCTTTTTTATTCTGGATTGCTTTGAACTGGCACGTTTTCTAAGTTTAGTCAATTCCGCTTGCTGCTGTTTATTTAATTTAAAGTTTTCTGGTCTGCTTCGTCTACCTTTGGCAGTTGATATAGGTTCAGTTGGCTGTTTGATCTTTCGTTTAGCTGGTTTCTTTCTTTTCGACTTTTTTATTAAATCATCTGGATTAGCCATTAACTCACCTCCAATTTCATTCTAAAATCATTTATACTTTCATATGATTTACCAGTTGTTTTATTTATGATATAGAACCCTCTTTTTTCAATGCTTTCATATAAAATAATAGCAGCAGATAAATGCACGTCACAATATCCATGAGTTTTAATAAGAATATAATATCCAAGTTTCTGTTCAAACTCAGGCAATTTTCTTATAAATGAATCCATATATAATCTTGATGAAAACATAAATTCATAATTTTCTATGGATGCTCTATAAGGCGATTCTTTGATATTTAACGCTATTCCGCCACGTGTTAGATAGGCTCCCATTTGCAACACCTCCTGAGAAAAGTTCCCGGTATGTCAGGCTTCATACCGGGAATCTGAGTTTTTTATTCGCTTACTTCAAGACTTGTGAACTCATAACGGTTTTTGCCTTTCACTCTGCGTGGAATAATTACGATGGGCTCTTCTTCGGAAGGAAGCCACAAATCCATGACAATATTTCTCAGAGAATTATAAACTCCGATAGATACGCAAGTATAAGTGGTGCCCTTATCGTCAATCAAGATAATTCTAGGAGCAGGCGTGATCTCTCCGGTTCTCTCGTTTTTGGTTTCTACCCAATGCGCTACAAAACCGGTAACAGTAATTTTTTCGTTGATGTGGTCTTGCAATCTTTCATCAGGATTGGCTTTGATCTTATGAAGCCGGAGCTTGGATGCTTTAGAACCATCCGTGTCAAAGGTGCACATAACCATATTGTCGCTATTATGGACAAAAGCGTCTTGCATGGGAATAATGCTTACGGTTCCTACTTCCAACTCGTCCATGGGCAGGACTTCTCCGGTCTCCTTATCGATGATTTCTTCGGCCATGATACTATCTCCTTTTATGAATTTTATTTAATCAAGCGCCTGTTTCTTGATCTATCTACAGTATAGCATAGCTACGCTAAAATGTCAAGTAAAAATTAAAAATTTTTACATGCATTATTTACATTTATCTAGCTTGATTTTTTGCATATATTATAGTATAATAATGGTGTCAGGCAGTGCATATCATGTCCAATAGTATGGTGGGAACTGCACCCATTGAGTTGGGCCTACCATTGGAGACACTTGCAGGGTGTGTACAAATTGGCTATTGCATATGTCTGATTTCTACATCCTTTTCTCAGCCCTCTGTCGTGCGTTAAAAATGTCATGGCAGAGGGCACCCAATTTTATAGGTGATATTATGCATACTGATAATTTACATTATAATATAGAACCGCTGCTTACACGAAATGCTTTAATTAATTTTGTGTTAAGTAACCGTGGCCCTGGTAAAACTTTTGCATTTAAAGATTATGCTATCAGCGACTTTTTAAAAACAGGTAAACAATTTATGTATGTGCGAAGATACCAGACTGAGTTAATGAATATTTCTACCTTTTTTAATGATATAGCAAGTTTTTATCCCGAACACTCATTTTTAGTAAGCGGCGGCAAAAAAGGCGGTAAATTCTTAATTGACAAAGAAGTCGCTGGTTACTATGCACCATTAGCTTCTCAGGTTGCTCTAAAGTCTGTCCCTTTTCCGGAAGTCAATAAAATGTGCGTGGATGAATTTATTATTGATAAATCAAATTATCATTACTTACCTAACGAAGTTCATAGCTTTTTTGACTTAGTAGAAACAATAAACCGCTTTAGAGATACTGAAAAATTACACGATCTTCTTAGAGTATTTCTGTTTGCGAATACTATTTCAATGGTTAATCCATATTTTGACTATTTCAAACTTGCTGTTAATCCTGATAAACGTTTCAACGTATATAAAGAATATAATAATGATATTATCGTTGAAATGTACAAAGGAGATTCATTTACTGAGGCTAAATCTCTATCCCGGATGGGCAGTATAATGAATAAAACTCCTTACGGCCAATATGCAATTATGGGCCAATTTTATCAGGATAATGACGAGTTCATTCAAAAAAGACCGTCCGATTCTAAATGCATAATTGCAATCAAATACATGGACACAACTGTATACTTTTACATGAAAGGTATGTATATTTATGCTTCTTATGTACCTTACAAAAATGCTCCGTGGAAATTCTCGTTAACAGCCGAAGATCATGAACCAAAATATTACCTTATCAAAAGCGCGAATGCTTGCGGACAAACAAACGTTATCATAGAATTTTTTAAAATGGGACGAATGTACTTTGATAATCAGTCCGTTAAACAACAAGTTTTTAAAATTTTCCAATGTCTTGGATTAAGGAGGAATTAATATGCATCTTGTAAAGTATTACTTGACTGAAAACGACTGCTATAAACAGGGCAAACCGTTGAAACCAGTGGGTATCTGTATGCATACTACCGCAGCCGATAACCCGTATTTGCATCGGTATATTGGCCCTGATGATGGCAAACTAGGGCCTAACGCCTATAACAATCACTGGAATCGGCCGGGTGTGGAAAAATGCGCACACGCCATGATCGGATGGTTGGATAATCAGCAAATTGCAACATACCAGTGTTTACCTTGGGATATGCGTGGATGGCATTCTGGTTCCGGCAAAAATGGAAATGGCAATGATTACTATATCGGGATAGAAATGTGCGAACATGGAAATAATGAAAGTTATTTTGATGAATTGTTGTCAGAAGCAGTAGAATTGGTTGTATATCTATGCAAAATGTTCGGGTTTACTGGTGATAATATCGTGGATCATGCACAGCTACATAGAATGGGACTGGCTTCTAATCATAGCGATATCAACCCTTATTTTAACAAATTTGATGAATCTATTGAAAGTTTTCGTCAAACTGTCGATTATTACTTGAATATGGAGGATAAAGATATGTTTGCAGTAGTTATTAAAGGCTTTGACAGCAAAGAACGGGCTGAGGAATTGAAAGCTTTGCTTTTGAAAGCAGATGTCGTTGAATATGATGATGAAAAACCCACCCCAAAACCAGAACCCGAACCCCAACCGATTGAATTGAAAGTTGGGGACGCTGTGAAAATGGCTCCTGGATGCAATACATTTATTGATGGACAAACTATGGCCGGATGGGTTACTACTTCTAAGCTGTACATTCGTCAAATGGAACAAAATGGCAATGTATCGCTTGTATCTACAGAGCCGGTTAAAGACGTATATACCGGAAGAGTATATACAAAAGATCTGGTAAAGTGGTAAAAATAGCGCCCTGTTAATCAGGGCGCTGTCTTTTTTCTTAAAGTTGCCATGCATTCAGCAACTATCCTTTCAAAATCTTTTTCATCAAGAAAAAACTGACTTACGAAGTTGCCTTTATAGTCTGTTACCGTTATGATCTGATCTTTAAAATTTACGTCAATATCTATGTTGTATAATATTGACATTCGCTTCATTCTTAATACAAAATCAGTCATTGGCTGCCTCTATTTTACTAAAGACTGTACTCCAATATGATAACTTTTCCCTATGGTTCATCTCGTCTGAAATTATTTCGTCAATATCTTCCCTGAAAGATTCATATTCATTAGGAGACAAAAGATTTCTTGCTGTTACCAGTAGCTTATAATATCCTTCTATCGCGGTACATTCGGCTGCGTTATTTAGCTCTACTTCTGCTGCTACAGTATAAGATTTCATTTATTTCTTTCCTCCTTTGTGCGAAACTATACACACAGAAATTATAGCGAATATAATACAAAATGCTAAAATGTATATTTGCCATACATTTTCTAAAATAATCCTATACAATGTCTGTATCATGCTTATCACCTTGCACCATTCGTGTTAATATAATTTCGTTGTTAGCTTTTACTGCATAGTAATACCCGATTTTTTTTTGGTACATATGCATTTTAGCTTTGTAATATTTATATAGTGCATATCCAAATATAGTGACTGATAATGCCACCATGAATGAAACAAATATATATTTCATTTATTTTCCTCCGTATAAGACATGGCTAGTTCTCCGTTGACGAATAAAAATGTATATATTTTTCCTGAATTTTTTACGGTCTTAATCCTGTAATAATTGTCTTTATAATCTGACAGTTCAGAACGCAATACTTTCCCTGTTTTGCAAATTTCAGAATATTGCTGAAAACTAATATTTTTCATGATGTTTAAATGGCCTCCTATGAAGATAGGAGGCCATATCCTCCTTATATTATACCTCCGCGAGAGTTGCTCTACTCTCAAAAATATCCTTTTTGTAAGCGTGAAATGTCCCGTTAGGCTCTTCAAGGCATACGTATGTGTCGGACAAGGCTACTAGCTCTAACGGAATATTCACAGTAGTTTCAACTCCATCAAAATTCTTTACTTCTGTGAAACTTTTCATATAGTAAAAACTTCCAATTTTAAGTTCGGGCCTCTCCTTGCGTTTCCTGACAAAAGAATAATCGTCGGCGTTGAGATTCGAGACGCTAATATTATACTTATCTAAAAGTGACTTGACCGCATCAATATTAACTGCATCTGGATTGTAAATTTCGTTCGGGATAGGCTTGTGGATTGCATTCCTGAGCGTGTTTGGCTTAATACCGTGCACTTTGGCAAATGCGACAATGTTGATAGTGGCAAATTCCTCGTAAGTCATGTCTTTTCCTTTCTTTGTGCATGATTATGGCTCATGCCGCCAAATTGATAAATTTAGAAAATAAGAATATTTTGCGAATTATAAATGTGGTTATTATGCAATACAAACAAATTATCCATATTTTTATATTCTTTTAATAAACCTTCAAAATCTAACATACGCCTTACATTAATAGGGGTTACAGAATAAAGTTGTGATACTATGTGACAAGTCTTTGCGTCTATTAGATAACAAATATTATTTCTTCCTACGTCGATTTGCACTGTTTTCATGATTAATTCACCTTGATTATAAAAATTAGACGTTCTCTTCCGTTTGTTTTGTGCTGTCGTGATAGTTCTGACAGTAATAGAGGTGTTATATTAGTCGCTGACCGATATACGTCTATCCACCCTAATTTACGGCTCCATCTCCGTATCCAATAATTATTCATAACATACACTCAGTTCATCGTAATAGTAATTTTCTGGAGTTTTCTCCATATCATCAAATACAAATTGGATATTGCAAAATGCTACCATTTCTTCTAACGTGAGTTTTCCGATAACTACTGCGATGCATTCTTTGCCATTCATTAATTTTGTCATTTCTTCTATCTCCTTTTCTTTATCTTGATTATATTATAGCATTATTTTTATTCTTTGTCTACAGGTATAATCAACAATGATTACATTGTTTTATTGTGCAATATAACTGTTGCAATGCTTGCGTAATATCTCGATAATATAATATATATCTAATTGGCTGTATCCGGCATCTTGTAACACTTGCATAATGCTTGATTGGCGTACATAATGCTTTGTTGATATATTGGTTATAGATAGTATATCGCCTAACTGTGCATATTCTTTCATGACTGCCTGCTTGGATTTTGTGACAATATAACTTGTGCATATATTACCGTCATGGCTCCGTATCACCTTGTATAATCTTTCCATTTTAATTACCTCCTGTGATAATTTGTCTACTTGCATAATCTACAATGATTACATTTAATTGTTGTGCAATTTGCGAGAATTGGCATGAATAAGATTGGCCGTAAACCAAATATTACGGGCTGATCTGGATAACTGCTGCCATTGCTTGCATGTGATACGATTTCGAGATTGATGTAATACGTTGCATAACTCTACTAATGCGTTGTTAATCATTTATTCTATCTCCTTTTCTTTATCTTGATAATATTATAGCACATGATTGCCTGTTTGTCTACTTGCATAATCTACAATGATTACATTGTTTTATTGTACAATATAACCTTTATTGACAACTACATTTTGTTGTACGAATGTATAGAAATGCAGATTAAAATTTGTTCAAAATGAATATACAAATGTATACTAAATGCGGAATTTACTGGAAAATAAATGGTAAATTTATTGTTAAAATGTATAAAAGATGGCGGGCTATTTTGTATACGATGGATGAATCTTTTATACATTTTAACAATAAATTTACCATTTATTGTTAAAATG
>ERZ827520.2459-NODE-2459-length-17222-cov-3.898643_pt1 | contig 17222 bp, 20 predicted proteins | sample MGYA00519581_ERZ827520 | MGnify/ENA primary metagenome ERZ827520 (study PRJEB31778, sample SAMEA3449339) | human gut metagenome | biome: human gut; feature: human-associated habitat; material: faeces | place: United Kingdom | collected 2010/2012 ...
ATTCCGAAATTTTTTTGACCACATATTTGACCACAGTTGGAGCGGAAGCTATTGATTTCTGCCATTAGTTGTGTTATAATGAAATTGCCAAATTCAAAGGTGCCAAATGTATTTGGCGCGTTAAGGAGGTGATGTTCATGGAAGCCTTTCTTAAGGCAGTTATGATACTTTGCCGGGAGAAAGTCAAGCATGGATAAGTCGGCTCCCAAGCGGCACCGTGGGTCACCTCCTTCTGCAATGAAATATAGCGTCCGATAGTAAATTTCCTATCGAACGCTTTTTCCTTGTTTACTGCGTATCAGTTTTTATCCTTACATTTTATTCATCATTGAAAAACATCACGTTTTGTGTTATAATATGGCTGTACAGCTTCTTATCCCATATATGACATGTCATTGCAAGCGGCATTCCATCGAGAAGCGGAGTTCTCGCCCACTTTTCATTGGGGCATACGGTGTTGCAAAAATTCAAGTGTAGTGTGCGAAGACTGTACAAGGTAGAGTTATGAGAAAAAGACTATCCGAACTGAAATCGTTCAATTGGCGACTATGGATTTCCCTTTGCGCTCTTGCTTTGATTCCCGCTGTCTATCAAACGGTCAAAACCTTCCTGATATCTGCCGGCGGACAATCCGGTGTATTTGACATTATCGGTCAAATGGAATGGTTTGATTTGATTAACGAAACCTTGCAGGCGTTTCTGATCATACCGCTGTATTCTGTCCTGAACAAAATTTTCAAAAATCACAAAGACGACTTTGCGGAAGCAACCTTCAAGACAGGACTCTGTGCCTTTGTTCTGTACACGCTCTTTTCGATCGGCGTTCTGGTCTACGGTTCAGCGCTCATCGGCGCTATGAATCCGGGCGAGATCGACTTGGCGGTTACTTCTGCATACCTCCGCCTTGAGACGGTTGCATTTATGACAGGCATCATCGTCAGCCTTGCCAATGTTGTTTTCGTCGTTATCGGCAAGGACAAAAATGTGTACATCTTCCTCGGAATACGCACGGCGCTTTCACTGATTGCCGATTTCCTTCTGATTCCGAATTTCGGTGTTTACGGCGTGGCAATCTCAAACATCATTGCAAACACGCTTCTGTCGGCAGCCTGTATTCTGCTTCTTTACAGGCAGGGATATATCCGCTTCCGGTGGTTCAGAAAATCAGACCGTGCGATATTCCGCGAGTGGTGCAAAACAGGCGTTTTTTCCGGGCTGCAACAGTTTGTTGACAACTTCATCTACGCCGTTATGGTCTGCAAAATGGTGAATATGGTTGCCGAGCAGGGCAATTATTGGATTGCAAACAATTTTATATGGGGCTGGCTGCTGATTCCGATCTCCGCACTTGCCGAGGTCATCCGCTCGGACTGCAAGGACGGCTACAAAAAACTGAAGCAGTTCAATTACTACTTCATTGCCGCCGCAAGCGTTGTACTTTGGGCGGTTACAATTCCGACATGGACTCCGTTTTTCCGTTATGCGCAGAATCTCGGAAATGCGGATGAAATTTTCTCCATCGTCATCAAACTTGTACCCTTCTATATCGCGTATGCGGGGTGTGCAATCATCGATAACATCTTCATAGGCTTGGGCAAAACCGGCTACAACGCCGTCAATTCACTAATTATAAACCTCGGCTATTACGGTATTTTCTATGTCCTGTACCGAACGAACACCATCACATTTGATATGAACACGATCATCCTGATGTTCGGCTTCGGCATGGTCGTGCATTATGTGATTTCGCTCATACAAGAAAAAGTGTTTTTCAAAAAAACCGAAAATATCGACTGACAAATCATAACAACTTCAAAAGGCTTCGGGAAAATCCGAAGCCTTTTCTTTTACTGTAAAATCGCTTCATTCTTTAACTCCTTTATCATCTCCCCCAGCTTTCTCTCGCACGCCTCCTCGCTCTTTGCGTAGACAATATGCTGTTCCCGCTTGCCGTCCTTGCTACGGGGCGTATATTTGCCCTGCCATGTGTTTTTACTGATCTTTGAGATACAGCCCGTGCCGGGCTTGCGCTTCTTGCTCTTTTTGGCGGTAAATTCAGCGTGTTTCGTTTCCTGCTCGGGTGTTTCGTCATCGGGGTTATCGTCGCACACGGGCGAATCTGCTGGCTTTGGCGTGCCGAAGGCATCGTCCATTTTCTTTGCGGCGTTGCGCTCTATCTCTCCGGTCACGTGAGAATATACGTTGATGGTCGTCTCCGCCGAAGAGTGACCGAGGACGGCAGGCAGCGTTTTGATGTCCAGCCCGTTTTCCAGCGCCATGGTTGAAAAAATGTGCCGCAGACCGTGGAACGGGATGTGATTACATTCGGCGCGCTCCAGCATATCCGACAGCCGACTGCGACAGCTCGTCGGACTGCGCGGATGTGTCGGATCGAGCGGTGACGGAAACACCCAATCAGAGTTGATTGTTTTCTGGTACTCTCCGAGAATATTCAGCACCGACTGCGGCAGATGTACCGACCGCACCGAGGATTTTGTTTTCGGCGTGCTGATGATATAGTCCGAGCCGAGCGTGGTGTACTCGCGTCTGATGCTCAACTCGCCTGTCGTAAAGTTTATGTCATCCCATTTCAGTCCGAGCAGTTCGCCACGCCGCATGCCTGTGGCAAGCCCGAGGAGGATAAGCTCATAGAAGCCTTCTTCCTTCGCTTGTATGAGCAGCCGCGCGATTTCTTCGTGCGACAGCACCTCAATTTCTTTATTCTTCTTGGGCGGTAACTTGCAACCGACCGCCTCATTGCGGTTGACCAGTCCCTCTTTCAGCGCCTGATCGAGCGCACATTTGATGCGGGTGTGCATCGAACGTATGACTGCGCCCGACAGCTTTTTATCGCCGACACCGTTGCGGTCAAGATTGCCGCTTTTCATCTGTTCGGCATAAAATTTTTCAAGATCACTCTTTTTGAGCGCGGCAAGCGGGAGCTTTCCGATACCGGGGATGATGTGCTTGTAGATGTCGTTTTCGTATTTCAGGCGCGTGGTTGCGGCAATGCTCAGTTCGCAGAAGTTGCGATACCAGTAGTCGATATACTCACCGAACGGCATGTCTGCGGCGGTTTTCACGACCGGTTTCTGTACGGTTTCCTTGAGGGCTTTCAGCTTTTCTTCGACCTCGCGCTTGGTTTTTGCCAGCACATTTTTCGTGATCGGCAGATTCTTTTCATCGTAACCAACCACGCACCTGCCTTCCCATCTGCCGTCTTTGCGCTGACGGATCAGCCCTTGTCCGTTCTTTCGTCTGCCCACGGTTTCAGCTCCTTTCCGAGGATTTTTTCAAGTGCATTGCCCGTAACTTCAGAGGCACGCTTCTGCATTTCTTCCGTCACATGCGCATAACAGTCGAGCGTGAAGCCGGGCTTGGTGTGTCCGAGTCCCTTTGCCAGCGTCTTTTCATCCACGCCGACGGCAATCGAATGGGTGGCGTAGGTATGACGCAGACCGTGAAACGGAATGTCGGGAAGCCCTGCCTTCTTGATGATTCGCTTGAAGGTACCGTATGCCGTGTTGGGGTTGATCGGTTTTTCCGCGTCGCACAGGCTCGGGAAGATCCATTCGGAGCCGATGGCTTTCTTTCGCTCTTTCAGCATGCGGACAACGCTTTCGGGCAGGACAATCGTGCGGATGCCGGTGTCGGTTTTCGGATCGCTGACCGTGATTCCGCCCCTGACCGGAATGATCTGTCGTGCAACACTGAGCTTGCCTTCCGCTTCATTGAAGTCCTCCCAGCGCAGTCCGCAGATCTCGCCCTTGCGCAGTCCCGTCATACATTCGAGGTAGAAGAAGTCGCGCCACCACGGTTCATCCTCAATGATTTTCAGAAACTTTTTGAGCTGTTCCTCGTTGTAGACTTTGCGTTCCGTACTGTTCAGCGCGGGAATTGTTGTGCCGTCGGTCGGATTTTTGACGATGATATGCTGCTCCACTGCCATCTCAAAGCACTTGTGCATCATCATATGCACTGCTCTGACCGTACTGCCCGAGAGCGATTTTCCTTTGGTTTTGCTCTCGGTGACGCGCCCTTCTTTGAGCAGTTTTACGTAGAGCTGTTGCATATCCCGCGTGAGGATCGCCGAGATTTTCTTGTCGCCGAGATACGGACGGACGTATGCATCCGCATAGAAAATATACTTGTTCAGCGTCTGCGGGCGCACCACATCCTTCTGATAGCAGAGCCAACGGTTGAGCCATTCGTTCAGGTTCACGAGGCAATCCTCGTTCAGTTCCACCCCGCGATAGGTCTCAAGGAGCTTATAAAATTTCGTCATTGCCTCGCTCTGCGTCTTGCCAAAGACCGATTTGTATATCGGCTTGCCGTCCTCTTTGTGCCCGACGATGATGCGTGCTTCCCATCTTCCGTCCGGTCTTTTTCTGACCATCCCGTCCCCGTTCGGACGTCGTTTACTCATATTTTTCACCTTCTTTCACGCACAACAATACCACAAGGTTTTTCATATATCCAGCGGAAAACGAAAGAGTTATCGGAAAGTTATCAATTCGCCCCGATGTTTTTTCTTTGTTTCCCGCATCAAAAAATTTGCGATCCCGAATTTATTTCTGCCATTCGATTGCGTTGTCAAGAGAAACGCTTCCGTTGATTCTCCGGACTTCCTCGATGCAGGCGTGACGAAGCCTGCCGAGGTCTTCACCTTCAATGTCATTTGTCGCCGCAATCACATTGAGCAGCATTGAAATTTCAACCGACAGCTTGAAGAGCGCACTGCTGCGAGCGTGCTCGCATTTGTCAAGCACTCTCCGCAAAGTATCAACCGTCTCGGAAGAAATCAGCTCGGGTGCTCTGCGATTGCAGAGATACGCATTATAAAAATCAACCGCCTTTTCGATATATTCGCTGACACTTTTGGAGCCGTCCGACTTGCTGAGTGCCTTTGCCGTGTCCAATGTTTCCTCGCTGATATGCAGAGAAAAACGAGTTTGCCTGTTCTCCATAAAAGCCTCCTTTTTTGCCTCAGACGCCTGCAAAAAGCCTGCAAACACTGACTTTTTCGCATTGCAGGCGCCTGAATTTGTGTTCATGCGATTTTTGACACACACTTGCGCATATTTTTCTTTCGTGCAAAACCCGCGAAAAAGCGAGCAAATGCGGTCAAAACGCGCGAAAAACGGAGGGCTCTGCCCGCCGATGTGATTCGGGCGAGCGTTTTTGACGCACGCCCTTTCTCCTGCTTGAAAATCGACCTTCGCATAAACCTTCACATTTGCCCGTTTTCCGCGTGATTTTCGGCATAAACGTTGTTTCCTGTATGCCGCTCATATTTTGCAATTCGCTCCCGCATTTCCACCTCCCGTCTCAGCTTGTCAAGCTCTTTTTCGTCATACGCTTTCTTGATGGGAGCGATAGGCGTGATGTGATATTTCAGCGTGCCGTTGTGAACCTCACCGCTCTTTGTCCTTATCAAAGTTTGCTCGGTTTCGACCAGCCCGCGCTTTTCAAGTGAGCGAAGATATTTCATCACCATGTTCTTTGACATTCCGATCCGCTCCCCGATCTCACGGAAGGAAGGATAGCAGGTGTGTGTCCTGCGGTCTTCATAATAAAGCAAACAGGCGTAAAGCAGAATTTCACCGCCCGAGAGATTCATATACAGCACGCTGTTCGGCACCATGAAGTAGTTACCCTCCGCATAAGATTTGCGGGCAGTGCCGTGCGTGACGATGCGGGCGAAATCGTATTGCGTTTTCTCTTTGAGAGAAAGATTCACCTTGATGCGTTGCGAGATGTGTCTGCCTTTTTCCGTGATCACTACTTCGGAAAGAAAACCCGCCACAACCAAAGGCAAATATCCGCGACTGAGAATTCCTTTCCTGATTTCATGTTGGAGATCCTCATCAAATTTTGCAAACATAAAAATCGCACACCCGAGCCATAGCGAATATGCCGCTCCGGAATTAAAATCAACCGTTTTCAACGCAAGCCTGATATGCGCGGGCTTCATGAGGTCGAGTATTACTTTTCGGACATCCTCGGTTGCAAAGCCGACTCCGTAGCAAGCGATTTCTTCGATATTCCACAGCCGATGCAGAGCATTTATCACGCGGTGCTTTTCCCGGCGGTCGAGATTCAGCCCCGAGCCGTCGGTTGAAAAATAGTATCGGTCAAGCTCCGCCGAAAGCCTTGCGTCAAGCTCGGGACAGATACCGCTCATTTACTCACCTCCGTTTTCATTTCTACCCACGCGATGAACTTTTCTTTCGGAACAATCAGACGGTTCCCGACACGCAACGCGGGAAAATCTTTTTCCTTCATCAGCTCGTATGCCGAGGACATGGCGATTCCCAGCACGCCGGCAACCGTTTCCGCATTAAGGAACAGCGGCAGCTCATCATAGGTCTTGTAGTTTGATTCTTTCATAATAATACCTCCGTTATTTTTTGCAAAAAGAAAAAGTGAGCATCGGAAGAAAACAGAGTTGCACTCTGCAAAATCTTCTGATACTCACCCTTAGCTCCCGTTTTCACCGCCGGGAGGACGGATCACATTCAATTGTTATGCTCTGAACCCGCACCAACTCTCTTGATAATGAACAAGGCGGTCTGTCAGGGAGAAGATCGGGAACAAAAGTAGCGGCATTTTATATGTACCAAATGCCTGATAGATACGCAGCGTTTCTTCAACACCTGCATCAACGTCCCTTGCCATAGTCAGATTACAATCGAGCAGTTTTTCAAGTGCGGCTTTCGCCTCTTCCTCGGATATCCCGACCTTTGCGGCAACAGAGGAAGCTGTAAATGCTTTTTCCGGATTTGCAAATTGATACGCAAGCACAAGACGCACATTTTTATCGGAAAGAACTTTCAAAAACCCTGCCGCCTCTTCATTTTCAAGCAGTTTCAAGGATTCCTTATCACTCGGGAGATATGTGAGAGCAATATCCTTATTTGCATATACCGCGCCGGCAACCTCGGAAACGAATCCACTGTGCTGATATGGATTCTTTGCAAACTGCGATTTTGCCCTCTCCGCGAAATCGTTGTTATCTTCCGATCTCCACATGGTATTCAATATCTGATCGTAAACCGCCTTGGGGGTTTCTTCGCAATTGATCGGTTTTTCCTGCACTTTATGCCTGATTCCGAAAAGTTCATCAATCGTCACGCCAAGTGTATCTGCTATAATCGGAAGAAGCATAATATCCGGCATAGTCGCATTGTTTTCCCATTTTGATATAGCCTGCGGTGAAATGCCTATAGTTCCGGCGAGATTTTCCTGCGTGATACCTCTTTCTCTGCGAAGGTCAGCTATTCTTTCTCCTAAAGTTTTCATATTTTATCGCTCCTTATTTTTGTTTTTCGGTCGACCGCGATTTTATTGTATCCGAAATCTTGTGGAAAGTACAGATATCATTTGGCAAGTCTGCTAAACTGTTTTGATAGAAAATCAACCAAAGAAAGCGGAAGGGTAGTCGGAAGAAAACAGAGCGTAGCTCCGTTTCTGTCTGATACTCACCCTTAGCTCCCGTTTTCACAGCCGGGATGATGGCTCACTTTCGATTAAAATGTTGCGCTTGTAACGGGAATGGCGACATATCCCCGCGCCACCTTCGGCTTTTCAATCACCGCAAGCATGGTTTTGCACTTGCCGCAAAGCATCGCCTTGCCGTGATAGCTTTCGTCCGCCGAGCGGACTGTCACAGTCAGCTTGTCGCGCGGATCGTCCGAATACAGAACCGTCCGCCCGCAGTTCGGACAGCGGGCTATGGGAATTTTGTTTTTCATAAATGCCTCCTTTGCGCATCAGACAATATCTTTGATAACCTTCAGCGCCACACCCTGAATCGTCAGCTCTTTCGGGTGAATGACGCGCTGCTTTTCGGTGTAGCTGCTGTTTTCCGCGTACAACACGGGCTTGCCGTTCTCGTAATGCAGGCGCTTGAGCGTGTTTCCTTCTTCCGTAAGCGCAACGACAACCTGCCCGTCATTTGCGACGTTTGTTTTCTTGACCAGCACAAGGTCGCCCGCGTGAACGCCGATGTCCGCCATGGAATCGCCGTATGCTTCCAGCAGAAAGCATTCCCCGTCGAGCCACTCTTCCGGAACGGCAAGGTATCTTGAAATATGCTCCTCCTGCTCGTCGGGCGTGCCGCACACGATCATTCCGACCACGGGAATGCGGCGGGACATCACGTGCATTTTCTTCTGCAAGGGTGTTTCCAACGTATTTTTCCCCGAATAGGAAATGATACCTCGCTTTTCAAGCTCTAAGATATGCCGATACGCTGTCGACTTGACCATGCCCATATATTCCATGATATCTGCAAGGCTCGGGGACTCCCCATTGTTGTCCCGCGCATACTGCTTGATAAACTCCGCGAGCTTTTGCAGTTTTTCTTCACTCATGACTCTCATAAGTACACCTCAAACAATTTCAGAACTCATTGTTCTGTTATTATATCATGGCAAAGACGTTTTGTCAATAGGTTTTCAGAACTTTTTGTTTCGCTATGGCTTTTCTTTGTTTCCTGCGGCGCAGATTCTGATGGCTCACATTGCTTCCAAAACGGTCGCACGCGCGCTTTATATGTTTGCTTGTAATTACCCTTCGCTTGCATTCAAATGCGAAAGCGGGGCTGACAGTCCCGCTCGCGCCTATCCTTGTTCAGTTATGCCGCATGGCTTTCTTGACTTCTTCAAGAATGCGAAGAATGCTCAACATTTCGTCATTCGTGCAGTCGGCAAGCAACTTTCCGATTTTCTCGTTTGCCACGGCGTATGTGCCGGGTGTGTTTGCCCGCAGAATCCAGTCGGTTGCCACATCGAGCGCTTCTGCAATGCGGATAAGTGTGGACAACCCCGGCGTTTTCTTGCCGAGCTCAATGTTTGACAGATGCACCACCGAAATGTCCGCTTTTTCCGCCAGCTCTCCTTGTGTAAGCCCGACTTCACGGCGCAGGTCGGCAATGCGCCTGCCGATGGCGGAAGGACTGCAGTTTCTATTCATTGCTTTGCACCCCTTCGCCAGTAATACAAACGGAGACTGCACCTCCGGGTTTGTCCCCGGAAATACAGTCTCCGTTCTTTTTCATTTGCCTTGCCGTAACATATTCTTTTGTCGTAATCCGTGCCATTGTGCGCACCTCCTTTGTAAGCACACACAATACCATGAAAACGGCGGGAAGTCCAGCGAAAGCGGGAAAGTTAGCAATTAAGTATCAATCGTATTGCAGACTATATCAAAACCCCGTTACAATGATCCACCTCGTGCTGAATGATCTGTGCCGTCCAACCGGTATATGTTTTCACCCTTGTCTGCATTGTGACAGTCTGATACTGCACTTTGATGGTTTTATACCGCTTGCACTTGCGGGGATCTCCGAGAAGCGACAGACAGCCTTCTTCGGTGTCATACGCATCATCCTTTTTGATGATCTCGGGGTTGAGCATCACGGTATATGTAGGAGCTCGTCCGCTCTCGTCGCGAAAGGCAATGATGCGCTTGCGCACGCCTATCATATTCGCCGCCATACCGACACAGCTTTCCTTGTGCGCCAGCAACGTATCCAGCAAGTCCTGAGCGACCTGCAAATCCTCTTTTGTTGCGACCTCCGACTTCCCTGCAAGGAAGATAGGATCGTGCATTAGTTCTTTTATCATTTCACTTCTCCGTATCTTTATTCTACCCCGTGCATCTCCATCAGCTCGACCAGGTCGCCAAAGCTTTTATTGTACTGCGCCTGAGAGATCGCGCCGTTTTGCAGGAAGGTATCGAGCAATTTCTTCTGCTGACGGAACAGTTCAACCTTCTGCCAACGCTCCTTGGTCATAAGATTCGAGTGCCCCGTGCGGATCTCGCCGAGCAGCGACACTTCGATGCCCTCGGTCTTTCGCTGGTAGACGAATCCGAGCTTTTCCTGCACGCGATGGGACTTTTCGTTGCCGTCATAATAGCCACACCAGATGCGGTTCATTTTGAGATCCTCAAAGGCATAGCGGAGCATCTCGCGCGAGGCTTCGGGAATGAGCCCCTGCCCCCAATATGGCTTGCCAATCTCGTATTCGTCGTCAGCCTCGGCAAGGTCGTTGCGGTGAAAACCGATGCTGCCGATAGGCTTGCCATTCTCTTTCAGGCACACGGCAAAGGTATCGGGCGCGGACAGAACCGTTCGAATGATCTCACAGCTGTTCTCCACACTCGTGTGCGGCGGCCATCCGGCAGGTGGGCCTACATCGGGGTCGCTTGCGTATGTGTATAAGTCATCTGCATCCTCCTCGCGCCATGGGCGAAGAATGAGGCGTTACGTTTCAAGTATCATGTTTTTTCTCCGAATATGTATCGTATACCTCGTGTATCGCCGCGACCGTTGCGACGGCGCATACGATGGGCAAGGTGTGTGTCAAATCAACAAAGCTTATCGTCACAGGCAGAAGGAACAGTAATAGTCCCGTTATCTTATTCAGAACGGTATGAGGGGATATGAGTTTTTTCGTGCGAACGAATCCCCATGCCGCGTTTCCAAGCTTGATCATGGCTATAATACCAATCCATATCCACAGCCACACGGGGATATGAAGATGCGGCACGAATTTGATCAAAGCCACGGTCATAAACACGAAATCCGAGACCGTATCCAGCTTTGCTCCGAATTCACTGGTGCTTTTTGTCCTTCTTGCCACAGTGCCGTCTATCATATCGCTGAGTCCGCAAAGCAGATAGAGTGCGTAAAACCATGCCGATGACAGTGGTATGAACAAGAGCGACAAACTGAATACAATGCGCGCGCCTGTAATGATATTTGCGATGTGTTTTTTCATAAATCAGTTGCTGTCAGAGATTGATTAACCTTTTTATTTTACAATTTCATATCCCCAATCGATGATACCGCCGAATTCCTTGACATTGGTATATCCGAGCTTTACAAGCTCCTCGGCTGCAATTTTGCTTCTTCTGCCGCTTCGACAATAGACGAGAATCAACTGATCCTTGTCAGGAAGCTCCTTCTCAGCGCGGTCTGCAATCTCGTATTCGGGAATCAGTATAGCTCCGGGGATATGCCCCTCATCGTATTCCTCTTGCGTTCTCGCATCAATGATAATGTATCCGCTCTCGCTATCCATCAACGCTTTAGCTTCTGCTCCGCTGATCTGCTCGTAGGTTGCAGACCCGCCATTCGAGCATCCAACGCACCCAAACGGCAACGCGAGAGTGAGAAGCATGATCAAAAATCGTTTATTTCTTTTCAACATATATCCTTATCCCTTCTGACGCAAATTCCGCAGTTCCCTCACCGTACTTGTCGATGTTCTTCTTGAATCGTTCGTCGGCTATGTACATCTTGCCGAGCCCTGCGAGAATTTCGTCAGTGCAGGTGTAGTAGTTGGCGGTGATATGCGCCTGGAGTTTGGCAACAAGCGCCTGTGCTTCGGCGGAATTGGCACTTGCGCCGCTATTATTGCACGCGGCAAACTCGAAAAAGATTGCCATTAAGCCATCATTTGCTTCAGCCCACTTCTCGTTTGTGTAATTCTTTGTTTTCTGCTCGTGCTCGCGGTAGGCTGAGGTATCGCCCCAACGCTCACGAGTTTCGTTAAAATAATCTTTCATATCATTCGCTTTTAATTATTCAATAATATGATTTTTAGATAAAAGATCCAATACCTTTGAGCCAGGCTCCATGCTTATAGCAGTATACTGTTTGGAAATTACCAAAGGTGTAATAGACGCAGAATCCATATCGCTACGCATTTCTTGCAGTAAGCGAAGCGCTCTATACAAATTATTATACTTGGTGTAGTCACTTTTTTCAGTCTTAAAGGAATGCTTGCTTGATTTGTCCTTTGTAAAATAAGGCAAATCAAAAATAATTATGTTCCCGTTCGATGTTTTCCATATGAAATCTTGACCGTAATATGTTTCTGAACCAAATGTAGTACTCGATGGCTGACGGTTATAATTGATATATTTATCCCTGAATTCATCCGATACACACAAAATCGTTTCGTTTAAAATATGCTTTCGAATCAAATTCGCATAAGCGGAAATCATTTGACCTTCATTTATAACACCTATAATTAGCAAATCACTATAACCTTTGTCACGCATTTCAACATTGATGTCATTGATTATCTTCATTAAGCAACCATGTATCCATGCGGCTGTTCCCATAACCGCCAACGGACCGTTGATAATAATGGCTAAATCATTTAGAACCTTGAGCGAATTTCCTCTGTTGTTAAGTCTAACCATTCGCAGCAAATGAGCCAAGTAAACATGACGCAATAACTTTTCCAATCTTCCTAATGCACCTTGATTACTTGGAGCGAAATCATCAACTTCCTCGTAGAGCCTTAATCTGTCAGTCGCATAAATGCGTCTACCACATTTCGGACAGTATTGTTCTTCTTCAATATTAAGAACTGTAACGTTTGATTGATCACAATCATCATACGGACACTTGTGAAGAACAATTTTGCCCACGTCGTTACCATCAGCATAAGACGCAAGCCAAAAAAGTGTTGATTTTAAGCTTGTCCTTCTGTCTGATTTTGATTCTCTTGTCTTTTCAAAAAAATCATCCAATGCTCTGCGAAAGCTTTCTACGGTAGTATCACAATCCTCGTATTTAACATTACTACTCGGCAAAACAAACGGAATCGTTTCTTTTTCATCCATTAACTTGGCGACACGGAAAGGATCAATAAATTTATCTTTGACTAAAGCGAGCAACTCATTATTCTTTAAAAGAGTTGTAACAAGTTTTATGTAGCCAACGTTTGTATATGGAATATCTTCCCTAACGTGCGCTTCATAACTACTCGAATTAACAGTGATTAAATTTTCGGGTAAGGTTTCGCCGCTATAATCACCAACAGAAACAAAGGAATTTATGATCTCATCAATTTCGTCTCCAGTCGGCTCTCTCATAAAGGAACAACTCTTTAAGAATTCTATTACGTCAGGATTTTGAACTATTTCGATATGGGAGGTTTTTTCACTATCATTATTCATTAATACTATCCCCTGCCTTTATTTTTTCGGGATCAAACTTATCAATTTGAATCGGAATAACAAACGGGCTCGACAATGTTTTCACTCTTGCAAATCCCACATCTTGGCTTCTTAATAATGATTGCTTAAAATCAGCAAAATCATAGAATTTTGCCAATTCGCCTATTTCTTTATCACTATTAAGATGCGTTACAAACCAGTTTTCAGTATTTGCAAGGATATTCGGATGAACGGAAGAAACCTCTTGAGTAGCATAAACCAATGCAATCTTATACTTTGCACCTTCTTTTGCTAGTCTCGGCCAAGTGTCTGTCAAATCCATTCCCTTTCCGATTAAGTTATGTGCTTCCTCGATATAAACTACAATGTTAGAAGGTTTTCCTCCTCCTGTAAACTTGTCCATCGAAGTATTGAAAATATACGAAGCAATTTTTTTAGATATTTTATCGCGCAAAACAGCATTGCCTACGGACAAATCAATAATTACGATCTTTCCTTGAACCAAATACTCGTATATTTCTTTAGCTACATCTGTTGTTCTGCTAGATGTATGATATTTCGTGGCCGCCGTTAATAATTTATATCCGGTTATAAACGCATCCGTATCATTCTTTTGACACAACAAATTCAATAAGCACTTACACTCATCTGTAATCCATTTTGCGATCTCAAATTCGTCTTTGTGCGCTCTTAACGCTTCAAACCAACTCAATGCTTCTTGCAACGTTAATCCGTTTTTAGGATTAACCCCCGAAGATACAATTTCTCTAACCTTTTCATTTGCCTGAAAATAAACCTTATACGTTGCAGATATCTCAAAGTTGGCTTTATACAGTAAAACCTTATATAAAGCTATTTTTCTCTCCCATTTTTGAATTTCATTATACTCTTCAGGTTTGTCAAAGCTTATATTAAGAAATTGTAATATATCTGCCGCTGTGGAGGAAGTTGCTTCTTTTATAACATCGCAAATAATAGAGTGTCCTTCTCCAAGTTGCTCATAAAAATTGTTCAAAATGGGACGGAAACCTGGCGAATTAATCATTCGGTATCTAATGCATTCGTCTTTATATATTTCTGAAATCGATCCCTTATCTTGTTCATTTGCATTCGCATATTCACCATTAATATCATATATTAACTGCCCGATAGGAAGATGGCACGAAGTAGATATACCTTTTACAACAGAAATAGTTTGCTTTATCATGTTAGACTTACCAGTTCTGGTCATACCCAAAACAGCAGTTCTTCGTGCTAAAAAATCAGAAGGCTGAATCCTAACAGGAACTAAATCAGAGGCATTCTCCCTATGCAGTCTATCCGTAGAAGTATAACGTACAGTTCCAATTTTAAAAGGTTGTACTTCTCCTTCTATTCCCAAGGATTTGAATTCTGCTTTAGCCCCCTTCTTTCTTATAGGATCTACATAATTCACTATTTTTTCCAACGCCTTACTCTTAGGCATATATACATTCAATTTAAGGGAGGAATAGAAAGTTTCTATATCACTTCCTAAAACCAAATCTTCGTTTCTCACAAAGAAAGTACCTAACACTCGACAATCAATACCGCTAAATTGCATACGGCTTTTCGTGTACACATCGTATTCTTCTTGCCCATCGTCAAAAGTCGACTTTGCTTTCTGAAATCCATCAATTTTGGTTTTTATCATTTCATCATCCTGAGGAAGCTTCGCTGAACCTGTAACTCTCAAAAGAATCACTTGTCTATCTTCCTCTTCCACATCATTAAAGTGGTTAGAATCAAACGATGTGGCGATTAAAAATGAATTGTGCGGTATTCCACGAACATTATGCTTCCATTCGTCGTTCGATATAACAAGAGCTTTTTCGTAATTGATGGAATATATCCATCCTACATAGTTTTCCTCTTGTACCAAGTCAACCAGGTCGCTTTTAATTTCCATTTTGCTGATAACGCTCATTTGTGTCTCCTCTACCTATCTAATGTTCATTTTTAATGCTTCTAATTCAGACATACTCGGCCAATAATCATGTGACAAAGCAATTATTTCACTTTTCTTTCCCGAGTTAGCTGCGCTATAGTTTATATCAAATCTTTTCATATGCTTGTCTTTATACAATTCCTCAATCTCAGAAACATCATCATATGTAATCATCCAAATGCGCTTGACCTTGAATATTAATTTTGACAATTCTTTATGATCGCAAGGATTGAAGAAATTAGTATATAATTCTTTTCCCTTTTTGAAATATGGGGGGTCGAAATAGACAAAGCAATCCTTTCTGTATCTTGGTATAACTTTACGAATGAAATCCTTTATCTCCATATTGTAAAGTTTAATTTTAGACTTATAAGAAGCAATTAATTTAACTCTTTCTTTAAGTTTTTCCTTATTAAATCTTGCGGATATCGGATAATTTCCTTTTTGCGCATATCCTCCAATAGGCCCAGCTTTTAGTATTCCTGAACGATTTGTCCTATTAAGATAAAATGTCGCAAATGCAAGTTGAATTGAATACGTAGTTTTGTTTTTGAGATAATAATCCTTTTGCTTTTTCCATTCATCCACAGTCAAAACGGCATTATCAATCATTTTCAAGAATTCGTCTGTTTCATTAAGAATTGCATACCAGACGGAATAGATTGCGACATCATAATCATTGATAACTATTTTTCGCACTTTTTTGTTAATGAGCAAGGATAGTGCAACACCACCACCGCCTACAAAAGGTTCTATATATACACCGTTATTTATACCTGCACTCTGCATTAACTTTTCAACCAACGGTGTTAATTTGCTCTTTCCTCCAGGATATCTTAACGGAGAATAATTCATCTCTAAAACTCCCTTTTTCATCTTCATCATTCCCACAAAATTGTATCAACTACAAAACTCGTTTTGTATTCCGTATTACAAGCATCATAAAGAACAACTTCAACTTTCAATTCTTGGTGCATGTTCGTTCTCTCTCGGATTACTCCGTAAAAACTATCACTTACCTTGAGAAAAAGTGTTTTTTCTGCTTGGCTTTTAGATGGTAGCATAAACGGTGACTTTTCAATCACAGTGGGAACTTGCCTGAATTGAGTTTTGTTATCCTCAATATACAGCACAGAACTTCCGATTTTGTTATCTGCATACATCCATTTTACTGTGGCCTTGCCAAACACAAAAGAATTGTCCGTATTATTCACGAAACTGATAGGAATACGCGCATACACCTGCTTCACTCGGGCTATGTCTACAATACCAATTTCAATTTTGTTATTCAAAGACAAGATATCCACACAGAATCTCGTTTTGTAAATTTCCTCGATATCACTTCTAAGCGCACGGAAATTATTTGCGCTCTTTCTAACATATATATCGCCTGCATGGAGACAAATTTTATCTTTGAAAGAAAAATCCTTTGCCACTACATATGGCTTTTGAATATTCGAACTTTTTACAATAACCGCGCCAACTCTTTTACCGTTAATATCCAATTGCTCAATATCTATTTCGATAAACGGATCGCAATATGTACGAATTAGTTGATTAAGGTTTGAAATATCTGGAATATCGGTTTCGTTTATACCAATAATTTCTCGAGTGGCATCGCTTACTCCCAAAATAATATACTTATCTTCTCGTGATGAGGCATTAGCAAAACTAATGATATCTTTTATAAATTCGCTTTTCTTAGCTTCGTGATAATACTGCTGCTTAAAATCAATGATATCGCTCTCAATACCATTTTCAATAAGCTCCACAATTCTTTTCTGTCTTTGATTCATTAGTTTCTATATCTCCTAATAGTACTTTTAAGATTCTGCCGGGCAGAACTCATAGTTCGGGATTTCGCTCGGCGCGATCCACCGGATATCGGTATGCTCCAGCTTCTGCGGAACGCCATCGGCAATGGTGGCGTTGAACAGCGACAGATGCACGGTGATGTCCGGATATTCATGGACAACATCCATAAACACATCACCGACGGAGAGCGTAACGGCAAGTTCCTCCCTACATTCCCGGATGAGCGCCTGTTCTTTGGTTTCGCCGGGTTCCACCTTACCGCCGACAAACTCCCAAAGAAGTCCTCTTGCTTTGTGCGCCGGGCGCTGACAGATCATAAACTTTTCGCCCTCCCAAATGAGAGCCGCTACTACTTCGGTCACAAAAATCGCCTCATTTCATTGCTTGTCCTGTTTCAGAATGGCATCAAGAAGTGCTGTGCAGCCATCATAAATATCCCGATACGCCACATCAAAGCGCT
>ERZ827520.2466-NODE-2466-length-17153-cov-2.743947_pt1 | contig 17153 bp, 22 predicted proteins | sample MGYA00519581_ERZ827520 | MGnify/ENA primary metagenome ERZ827520 (study PRJEB31778, sample SAMEA3449339) | human gut metagenome | biome: human gut; feature: human-associated habitat; material: faeces | place: United Kingdom | collected 2010/2012 ...
TGTCCGGGGGATAGTGCTTTTACCAGTTGTCCCTGAGCTTCCAGAGGCCGCAGAGGGTGACGACGGCCGCGGCACACATGACGATGAACAGCCGGCCGGGGTCATGGCGGCCTGAGACAAGCAGAAGTACAGAGGCAGCAGCCGTGATGCTGAGTATACGCCTGATACGGATATCCATGAAAAATTCCTCATTCCAAGATAATTGATGCGTTACCAGTTTTTACCTTGGATGAGGAATTTATTCATGGATATATTCTTATTTTATCCTGTCGAAGCGGAGCACGACCTTGAACAGATCGCCGTCGACGGTGATGTCGAGCGCGCCCTTCTGGAGCTGCGCAAGGCTCTGGGCAATGCTCAGACCGAGGCCGCTGCCCTCGGTGTTGCGCGAGCTGTCGCCGCGGACGAAGCGCTCGGTAAGCTCGTCGCCGCTGATGTTCAGACGTGTGGCGGAGATGTTGCGGAAGGTGACGGTTGCCTTGAGCGCGTCGGCGGTGAGGTCGAGGTACACGCGAGTCCCGCGCTGGGCGTATTTGCAGATGTTGTTCAGCAGGTTATCAAAGATGCGCCACATGTGCCGCCCGTCGGCCATGATTTTCACGGACTCCTCGGGCTTTGTGAGGATAAGCTCCAGCCCTGCGGCGGAGAGCTTTTCGCTGTATTCGCCCGCCATCTGGTCGAGCAGGATGCCGAGCTCGCACTCGGTGAGGTTCACGCTCAGGCTGCCGCTCGACGCCTTGGACGCTTCAAGCAGATCGTCAATGAGCTTCTTGAGCTTTGCCGACTGCCGGTCGAGCACCTCGAGGTACTCGCGCATCTTTTCATTCTCCGGCTGCTCCTTTTCGAGCAGGTCGACGTAGTTGATGATAGAGGTGAGAGGGGTCTTGATATCGTGCGAGACGTTGGTGATAAGCTCGGTGCGGAAGCGCTCGGACTTCATGCGCTCGCCCACGGCGCGGTTCATGCCGTCAGTGATGGAGTTGAGGTCCTCGCCGTGCTCCTTGAACGGGCCGCGCAGCTTGGAGGTATCGACCTTGCAGTCAAGCTCGCCCTTGGCGATGCGCTGCCCGGCTTCGAGCAGCTGCTTCATCGACAGCAGCACATACAGCGTGGCCAGCACCAGAACCGCGCGCTCGATGAACCAGCCGAAGAGCTGCTTTCCGGGACTTGTACCGGCGATGGCGATCCATAAAAACTCGACAAAGAGGATCGCCGCGATGATGAGCACTGCGCGGGGGAACATGGGGATGGCTTTCAGCCCGTCCTTAAAGGTATAGAATACCTTTTTTATTAAACGCAGGCACCACGCGCCCACGCGGTAGATGATGCAGCTCTTTATCGTCGTGCCGAGCTTTATGCGCACGGCAAGGCTCATGCACCACAGCAGGCTTATCAGCGCCGCGATAACGCCGAGTGCGGCGATGAGGACAACGACGAGCATTGCAGTGTTGCTGTATGACACCTCTGCCATTGCGGCGATAAGGAAGATGCCGGCAAAGACGGTCAGCGCGGTGTAGAGATCAAAGGGGATCTTATCGATAAAGCTGGGGCAAAGCTCGCCGGTCTCGCCGTGGTGCCCGGCGGCGGAGAGAAGGAACACAAAGACGAAGGCCTCAAGGATCAGGGAGACGACCAGCACGACGATGGAGACATAGCGCAGCTCGTAGGCGTAGGTGAAAAGCTCCTGATATTTATCGGCGTTGCCGCTGGCGACGCTGACCGCAGTGTAGTACCCGGTGATGGCATAGACGCGGTAATTGTCCTCCGCGGCGGGCGCATCGTCGATGGTGGGCGTGATGTCCGTCCTGTTGCCGGACATGGGGCTTTCAGAGACGGCGGGCGTTACGACCGGATCGGGGTACACGACCGAATCGGGTGATACGCTCGGTCCGGGAGACGCAGACGGCGCGGGTGAAACGCTCGGTTCGGGCATGACGTCGTCGGCATCATCCTGCGCGGAGAGGTCGTACCCGGCGGGGAGGTCAAAGAGCGTTGTGTCCGTTGCCCAGACATAGTCGCGCTTGCCGAGTCCGTCAAAAACGACCTTATTTGTATAGCCGTCTCTTATTACAAAATAGAAGCCGTTCCTGCCGTTGAGCGCTTCGGGAGCTTCGCCGTTGCCCAGGGCGTACATGACGGCGTTCAGATCGTTGGAGTTATCGTATTTGAATTTATGCAGCAGGGTCTGATAATCGTAATTATAGCCGTCGATGCTGTCGATATATGCGATGTCCAGCACGGACGCGGCGAGGGACATCAGCAGCAGTACAAAGAGCGTCACGGCTATCAGCTTTGCCGCAAGGCTGCTTTTAAGTTTGTTCATGTCAGTTCCCTCTTTCCATTTTATAGCCCTGCCCCCATACGGCCTTGATGTACCGCGGCTCGGCGGGGTTAATCTCAAGCTTTTCTCTGAGGTGGCGGATGTGTACGGCGACGGTGCTCTCGGCTCCGTAGGGCTCATCCTTCCAGACGCGCTTATAGATATCGCGCGGGTGAAAGACCTGACCGGGGTTTTCCATGAGGAGCCTGAGGATGTCGTACTCGGTCGGCGTGAGGGCGGCGGGCTCGCCGTCCACGGTGACGGTCTTGCTGGAATCGTCCATGCTTATGCCGCCGACTGTGAGGCAGCTCTGCCGTATCTGCGCCGCGCCGAGCATCGTATAGCGCCGCAGCTGTGAGCGCACGCGCGCAAGCACCTCAAGGGGATTGAAGGGCTTGGTGATGTAATCGTCCGCGCCGACGTTCAGGCCGAGTATCTTGTCCGTGTCCTCGCCCTTGGCCGTGAGCAGGATCACGGGGACGTTTGAGCGCTCACGTATCTTCACCATAGCGCTGATGCCGTCCATGACCGGCATCATAATGTCCATGAGCACAAGGCTGATATCGCGGCTCTCCAGCAGCGCGAGCGCCTGCGCGCCGTCATATGCGCACTCGACGGCGTAGCCCTCGCTCTCGAGATAAATTTTCAGCGCGGAGACGATATCCTTTTCGTCGTCGCAGACAAGCACAGTGTTCATGCACATCACCTCGTTCAGTATGCATATATCATAACCGATAAATTATTAAAAGCCAAGCGGCTAAGTTTTTAAGGTTTGCTTAAGAAACGGCATCGGGACAGGTATTTTAAATACCTGTCCCGATGCACAGCCTGTCAAAGAAGTCTCGCTATCGTGCGAGCTTTTTGGTATAATGGGAAAAAAGAGGACAGGCGGGGAGAAGAATGGAACAGTGGCAACTGGATAACCGGCGAGACGTGGTAATGGTGGATATAGATCAGCTTGTACCAAAAGATCACCTGCTGAGGAAAATAGAAAAGGTGATGGACTATGACTGGCTGAGGAGCACCGTCAGAAATGACGGTGCTCCGATTTTTTGCTTTTATGGGGAAAGCTTAAATTATTTCCGCGCCGGTGGGGTCGACGGCGAGGTCGCGCACCTGCCAGTTGTGCGGAAGAGCGGCGACGGCGGCGGAGAGCTTTTCGGCAAAGGCAGCGTCGCGCATCAGGCAGAGAAGGCTCGGCCCCGCGCCGCTGATGCAGAAAGCCTTGCAGCCTAAGTCTTCGGCAATGCGGCGGACATCGCCGCTGCCGGGAATGAGCGGGAAGCGGTAGGGCTGGTGCAGCTTATCCGACAGGCAGATGGAGATCATCTCCTCATCGCCGAGGGCGACAGCATGCGGCAGCATGGCGAGGTGCGAAAGATCGAAGACCGCGTCGGCAAAGGAAACGCTTGACGGCAGGGCGGCGCGGGCCTTATGGGTGCTGAGAGTATAATCCGGGGAGAGGACGACGAAATGCAGCGACTCGTGCACCGGATAATGGGCGGAATAGACCTTCCCGTCACGCGAGGTGGAGGCGACAAGGCCGCCGAAAAGCGCCGGGGCGAGGTTATCCGGGTGACCCTCGATGGGGGTGATGATCGATAAAAGCTCGGCCTTTGAAAGCTCCGCACCGGAGAGGGCGTTTGCCGCCATTGCACCGGCGGCGAGCATCGCGGCGGAGGAACCGAGACCGCGGCAGACGGGGATATCGGCGCGGATGTCGATATGCACGGCGGGAGCCGGGCGGCCAAGGCGGGCATACACGGCATCAAAGCCCTGACAGGCGAGATTATCGGGAGTCTGAAATTCCTCATCGCAGCCGGTAAAGGACAGACGGTCGGACAGGGTAAAGCTCAGGGTATTATAAAGGCTCAGCGCGCAGCCGAGAGTATCAAAGCCGCAGGCGAGATTCGCGGTGGTGGCGGGGACGCGGACGGTAACGCTGTTCATGTTTTTCCCTCCAGAAGATCAAGGACATAGCCGCGCATTTTACCGGGCTTTACACAGCCGGTGTGCAGCACGGGGCGCTCACGCAGGGAGCGGAGATTTGCGGGCATCGGGACACCGGTGACTTTTTCGAGCGCGGACATCATATCAAATTCATCCCCGTCGCACTTTGCGCCGATGGCGCTGAGCACGGCGGCGGGGAACTTATACGGCGAGGCGGTGGAGAGCACGACCATTGGGTCGGGTGACTCCGCCGCTTTTTCATACTGCTGCGCGACGTTCCACGCGACGGCGGTATGGGTATCGCAGAGGTAGGAGTGGCGTTCCCAGACCTCGCGGATAGTCTCCTCGGTGGCCTCATCGCCGCAGCAGCCCGCCCAGAAACGGGACTGGATCTTCTCAAGAAGCTCGGCGGGGACGGTATAGAAGCCGTCAGTTTTGAGCTGCTGCATGAGGGACGCGACAAGCTCACAGTCGCCGCTCACAAGGTACAGCAGGCGCTCAAGGTTACTGGAAATGAGGATATCCATAGACGGGGAGAGGGTGCGGTAAAAGCTGCGGCGGCGGTCATAGGTGCCGGTGCGCAGAAAATCGGTGAGGACGTTGTTCTCATTCGAGGCGCAGACAAGGCGGCCGGTGGGCAGGCCGAGCTCACCGGCGATGAAGCCAGCGAGGATATCACCGAAGTTGCCGGTGGGGACGGTGAAGCTGAGCTTCGCGCCGGGGGTCAGGCGGCCCTGTTTGACTAAATCGGCATAAGCGGAGAAATAATACACGACCTGAGGGACGAGCCGGCCGATGTTTATCGAGTTCGCGGAGGACAGACCACGGTCACGGACGGACTCAAAAATCTGCTTGACGCCGGATTGGGCATCGTCAAAGTTGCCGTCGACGGCGCAGACATGGACATTGCGTCCCTCCTGCGTCACCATCTGAGCTTTCTGGACGGGACTGACGCCGTCACGGGGATAGAACACGGCAATGTCGATACCGGGAACGTCCCGGAAACCCTCAAGGGCAGCTTTGCCGGTATCGCCGCTGGTGGCGGTGAGGATGGTTATCTTCTCAGCATCGCCGCACTTTTCCGCCGAAGCCTTCATCAGATAAGGCAGCAGGCAGAGGGCGACGTCCTTGAAAGCGGAGGTGGGGCCGCGGAACAGCTCGAGCACGGACATATCGCCGACGGCAACGGTCGGGGCGATCTCCGTCGAGGGGAACTTGCCGGTATAGGCACGGCGGACGAGGTCGAGCATTTCCTCAGATGTGAAATCCGGAAGAAGCGCGGAGATTATCTCGGCGGCAATGTGATAGTAATCGAGCGCAATAAGGCGCTGCCAATCGAGCTTCGGGAGCTCTGCGGGGGAGAAGGTATAAAGTCCGCCGTCGGGGGCAAGGCCGTTGACGATGGCCTGAGCGGAGGACACGGCGGGCGATGCGCCGCGGGTGCTGATATATTTCATAGGAAAGGTCTCCTTCATTGAACGATATGGGCGGGAATAATATAGCGCGTCCGCGAGAAAAAGTCAAGTGTGTTTGAAACGCGGACGGAATCAAAACTTTATGTGCTGTTGGGCAGCAACTGTCCGGAGCCAATGGGCAAGGGCAGACTCGGAATAAAAACAGGGGACTTTGCCCTGCGGCGGATGGAGGACAACGTTCAGCGGTTCGCCGTCGGCCTGACGCTCCATGCGGGACAGGGGCAGATCGAGATAAAAATGCTCCTGCTTCAGGTGGCGCAGCTCATGCTCAAGCGTCTCCTCACGCTGCTGCGGGGAGAGACGGGAATTTATATAGATATCGAAGCTGCCGTCATCATTCGGGACGCTGACGCCCTCGACGGCGCGGGGCAGGGAGACAAGGCGGACATAGTATTCGAGCATAGTAAGCTTATTCTGACGCCCTTAGTGCTTCGATGATCTTTACGGCCTGACGGACATCGTCGGGCGTGGCGTCCTTGGCGAGCTTGAAGAGCAGGCGCATGTCTTCCCTGTCACGCAGGGCGGTGAGGAGCTGCTCAAGCTCATCATCGGAGGAGAGAGGGGAGATTTCGTCACTCTCATCGCAGAGGTACTGGGGGGTGGTATCGAGGATGGAGGCGAGGACGGACAGCTGCGCCGCGTTCGGCTGGGATTTATGCTGCTTCCAGTCCTGACAGAGAGTGGCGCTGCGGCCAAGGGACTGCGCGATGAATTTCTGCGTGATGCCCTTCGACCGGCGGAGGGAATCAAACCTTTCATAATTGAACAAAAGAATCACCCCATATATGTGCATAATGACAAATCGCAAAAAAGAGGGAGCAGACACTGGAAAATCTTAAAAACATGAGATATAATCCAAAGCGAATCAAATAAAAGAAAGATGTCTGGCCGCTGAAAGGACTGCTCGTGGCTTTATTTTAATAGAAAGCGGAGGAGAAGTCAAGGGGCAATCTTATAAAAATAAGATTACGGAGGCGGGGGACGGGAGAAATCCACCTCATCAGTTGCCTGCGGCGACAGCTCAAGGGGAAGCCAAGGGAGCGGCGGCCGGGAGTGTTGGATGATCATAAAGGAGGGGGAGCGGTGACGCTGATAGCGGACGACCCGACCGTGCGGTGCATGGAGCGCACGGGATATCCGCCGTGGATGGTATACGGCGGAAAAAACGACGAGGAGGAGCAGGAAACAGAGCATGAGTAAATACCGAAAAGAATGCTGGACAGACGCGGATGTGCGCTGCCCGTTCTACATATCCGATGAGCGCAGCGCGAGGAGCATAACCTGCGAGGGCTGCATGGATGAGACAAAGGCGACGATGAGCTTCAGGACTCTGGCGAACCGCGACGGGCACATGGGCAGGTTCTGCGTGGGCGCATACGAGAGATGCCCGGTATACAGGAGCGTTTACCAGAGCAAGTACGCGGACGGGGAAGCATGACGGACTGGGAGAAGATCAGGACGGGCTTTGTCAAGGACGGGCTGAGCTACAGGGCGCTTTCACGAGAGTTTGCAGCGCCGTACAGCACGATACAGAGACGCGGCATCAAGGAGGACTGGCCGGGGCAGAGGGAAGAGTACCTCGAAGAAAACGTCGGGGAAAAGATGAAGCAGGTGAAGACAAAGCTGCTGCGGAGGATCGAGAGGACGCTCGACGAGGACAGGGAGCTTGACAGCAAGGACTTCAAGGCGATGACCGGGGCGCTCAAGGAGCTGCGGGAGATACAGGACGAGGCTGAGACGGCGAGAGTGAACGAGCCTTTGACGGTGAGGTTCGTCGGAAAAGCAGAGGAACTGAGCATGTGAGGAGAGATGAGGGAGAATGGCGGAGCTGAGGATACCGGAGCCGAGCGAGAAGCAGTGTCTGTTTATGTCGGATAAGCACAAGTACATAGGCTACGGCGGGGCGCGAGGCGGCGGGAAGAGCTGGGCGGTGAGAGTCAAGGCGGTATTGCTGTGCCTGCGGTACGCGGGGATAAAGGTGATGATAATAAGAAAGACCTATCCGGAATTGCAGGAAAACCACATCATACCGCTGTGCGAAATGCTCGGTTGCTACGCGGACGGGAGCGAGAGGATAGCAAGCTACAACGACGGGAAAAAGCACATCGTCTTCCCCAACGGCAGCAGGATACTGTTCCGCTACTGCGACAACGACAAGGATGCGCTGCGCTTTCAAGGGACGGAGGTGGACGTGCTGTTCGTGGACGAGGCGACGCAGCAGAGCGAGGAGAAGATGGAGAAGCTGCGCGCCTGTGTGCGAGGGGTGAACGATTTTCCGAAGCGTGTTTACTACACCTGCAACCCCGGAGGAGAGGGGCACGCATGGGTCAAGAGACTGTTCATAGACAGGCGCTTCAAGGAGGGCGAGGAGCCGGAGGAGCACAGCTTCATACAGTCGCTGATAACGGACAACACGGCACTGATGGAGGCAGACCCGCAATACATAAAGCAGCTTGAGGCACTGCCGCCGAAGCTCCGTGACGCGTGGCTCTACGGGAACTGGGAGATATTCGAGGGGCAGTTCTTCGAGGACTTCAGAACAGAGCCGGACATGAGAGCGGCGGAGGCGCACGGCGAGAGCCTGACGGCGGAAGAGCTGCGGGCGCAGCGGCGCTGGGTGCACGGGATAGAGCCGTTTGACCTGAGCACGGGAAGCTGCCGGGGCTGGCGGATAATGCGCTCATACGACTTCGGCTACGGTAAGCCCTTCTCCTGCGCATGGTGGGCGATCGACTACGACGGGGTGATATACCGCATACTTGTGTGGATAACGGGACGCTTTATTATAACGGCGAGCCGACGGCGCTGACAGGACTCACGGCGGGCGAGAAGCAGCTTGTGAGCATGGGGGCATACATCTGCGTGTTCCCGGACAAGAAATACTATAACACCGCCGACGCCGGCGATCACGGGAGCATGGAGGCATACTACACCTCGACCGGCACGGTGAAGTACACGATGTGCCGGGCGGACGGCACGGAGTACGCGAAGCCGACAGTCTCGGCGGCAGCGCCCGAGGAACCGGAGAACGCGGCGCTGTGGATAGACACCTCGCAGGAGAAGCACGTGCTCAAGCAGTGGAGCAGCGCAACGCAGGAGTGGGTATCGGTGCCGACGGTGTACACGAGGGTACAGTTCATATCCGAGGGCGAGCTGCCGGGGCTCTTCAGTGTATACGACGGGGTGGAGATATCCGGGGCGGGCGTCGAGGACGTGAACGGGACGAAGGTCATATACGCCATAGGCGGGAGCGAGACTGTGCTGGACTACATAGTAGTGACAGGACTGCTCGAAGCGGCGTATGAGCAGACGACGGGCACGGTCAGCATAAAGCGCACGGTGCCGCAGATGGACTACATATGCGAGAGCCAGAACAGGCTCTGGGGCTGCTATTACGGAAACGACGGGGAGCAGAGCCTCAACGAAATATACTGCTGCGCGCTCGGCGACTTCAAGAACTGGCGGCAGTACATGGGGCTGAGCACGGACTCATGGACGGCCTCGGTCGGATCTGACGGGCCGTGGACAGGCGCGGTGAACTATCTGGGCTACCCCACCTTTTTCAAGGAGGACAGGATACACCGCGTGTCCATATCCGCATACGGGGCGCACCAGATAGACGAGACGGCCTGCCGCGGCGTGCAGAAGGGCAGCGGGAAGAGCCTTGTCGTCGTAAACGAGACGCTGCTGTATAAATCACGGTCGGATATATGCGCGTACCAGGGAGGCTTTCCGAGCAGCATATCCGACGCGCTGGGCGAGGAACTGTACTCCGACGCCGCGGCAGGAGCGATACGCGACAGGTACTACATATCCATGAAGAACAGCGAGGGTGAATACCAGCTCTTCGTATACGACATGGGGAAGCGCCTGTGGATGCGCGAGGACAGCTTGGAAGTCGACAGCTTTGCGCGGGTGGGCGATGAGCTGTACGCGATCTCGGGCAAGTTTCTCTACGCTCTCCAGGGGACGGCGGGAGAACCTGAGCCGTTTGTCAGCTGGAGAGCGGAGACGGGAATACTGTACTACCAGTACCCGGACAAGAAATACATCTCGCGCTTCAACATACGCGCGCAGATGGAGGAGGGGGCGGAGATGGACGTATACATCCAGTACGATTCCTCCGGCGTATGGGAGCGCAAGGGCAGGATAAAGCTCAAGGGGACGAACACGGTGACGGTGCCCATAAGGCCGCGGCGCTGCGACCACATGAGGATCAGGCTCGAGGGCAAGGGCATGTTCCGGCTGTTCTCCGCGGCAAAGATAATATCTTTCGGGAGTGATATGTGATGGAAGTATTTGAATCCCCCCCGATACTCACGGGGAGCGTTGAGGAGCAGCTGGCGCAGCTGCGGGATTATCTGGTGCGCCTGACGCAGAAGCTCAACGAGAGACAGGAGGGCGGCGCGGCATGATGGAGTTTTATGTGAGCGGCCAGAGCCTCAAGATGTTCACGCCGGTAATAGCGGCGGACAGCCTGAAGTACCTGACGGCGCAGTTTCATTTCACCGGTGATGAATGGGACGGCTATACGCGCTGGGCACACTTCCGCAGGGGAGAGACGGTATACGACATAGAGCTTGATGAGAATGACCGCATCACCGAGGAGGATACGCTGAACCTCACAACAGGCGAATGGGAGATATACCTGACGGGTACAAAGGACACGGCGAGGCTCACAACAGTTGTGGTCGTGCTGACGGTGAAGGAGAGCGGACTTGTGGATGCGCCGCTGCACGTGCTGCCGCAGAGCGTGGCGGAGCAGATAGACGCGAAGGCCGCGCAGTCGCTTCTGACGGCGCAGGCGGTAAAGGCTGCGGCGGACGCCGGGAAGTTCAACGGCAAAGACGAAAAGAGCTTCGAGATAAAGGGCTACTACGCATCGACTGCTGCGCTGGAGGAGGGAGTACCGGAGCCGGCGCCGGGCGACGCCTACTGCGTGGGAAGTGCCGCGCCCTACGACGTGTACATCTACGACGGAGTAAGCGGCGAGTGGATCAACAACGGCACGATACAGGGCGCGAAAGGCGACACAGGCGCGGCAGGCACGACCTTTACCCCGCACCTTGACGGCAATGGAAATCTGAGCTGGACGAACGACGGCGGATTAGATAACCCAGAGACGCAGAACATACGCGGCGCTAAGGGAGACAAGGGCGAGACGGGAGCCGCAGGCAAGAGCGCATACGCCGCGGCGGTCGAGGCCGGGTACACAGGGACGGAGGCGACGTTCTACGCGGCGCTGACGGCGATGCCCTACCACAACGCGCGGCACCTGCCTGACGGGGCAGACCCGATAACGGTGAAGGCCGGGAACCTTGAAGCCTCGGCAGTTGAGACGGCGAAGATAAAGGATAAGGCCGTGACGATGGCGAAGCTTGCAGACCACGCGGTTTCCGTCGACTACACGGCGACGCTGAACACGACGTGGAGCGGGAGTGCCGCGCCTTACACCAAGGAGCAGACGATAAACGGCATACTCGCGACGGACAAGCCGCTGATAGACATCGTGCCGTCGGCGACCTTCGCGGACGCGGAGAAGCAGGCGGATGCATGGGCGCTCATTTACCGCGCGGTGACGGCGGCGAACAAGATAACGTTCTACGCCAAGGCAAAGCCGACAGTCTCGATACCCTTGCAGATACGCTGCATAAGAAAGTGAGGGGAAAGGAGTGGGCGAAGCATTCATAACACGCCGGGGCGGGGGAACACCCTACGCGGTCATCGGAGTGACATACCCCTCGGGGAGCGTCTGCACCTGCACGAACGGCACACTGACGCTGACGGCGAAAGGCACGGGCGGCAAGGCGATATTCGTTATCCCCTCCGCCGGGACGTGGACGGTAAAGGCGGTCAAGGGCAGCGACAGCGCGAGCAAGGCCGTGAGCATCACAGCTGAGGGGCAGGCCGCGACGGTGACGCTGGTCTATTGGGACGGCACGATATACGACGCAGGCAACGAATACACCGCACAGACAGACGGCTGGACGTGCGTGACTACGGGCGGTGATGCCGCAGCCACAAAAACAAATAATCGGCTTACTGTATCTGTGAACCAGACAAGCAGTACGGCGTATGCCCGCACTGCAAACAAGATTTCCCTTACCGGCTTCACAAAGATCCAGGCCACCGTCTCCGCGCAGACTCACAGCAGTTCTTGGGGCGGCAACGAACGCTGCAAGCTGCTGGTATCGGCTAACGCTGACCTGAGTGACCCTGTGGCATCAGCGCAGCCGACAACAAATGACGCGCAGACTCTTTCACTGGATATAAATCTTACCGACACATATTACGTCGGAATCAAGGCTGCCGCCGGTACCGCAAGCAGCGTATCCATGACGGTAACGAAGATAAAACTGGCGTAGGAGGGCAGGACATGATCATTTATATTGACGGTGATTTTAAGTGCCACGTCTCGGCGGCTGAGGGGCGCAGGGAGATAGAGACAGGCTTCTTCAACGGCAAGTGCCCAGAGTGGATAGAGAGCTATCGCTTCGTCCCCGAGGGCGGGACATGGACGCGCGAGGACGGAGAAGAGTTCGCTGGCGCGGAGATGATAAGCCCGTGGAAAGACCTGGGCGAAGCATATGCGGCGCAGACGGTGTACCTGACAGGGAAGCTCGCGGCGGCAGAGGCGGACATCGCGGAGCTGGACATAGCGCTGCTCGACGCGGAATATGAAAACATAACGGGAGGAACGGACGATGAGTGATCTGATATACAGAGTGTGCAAAAGGACGATACGGCGCGGGGGATATCCTGCCGATATGCAGACAAGGCTCGATGTGTTCTACGCCGGGGGCAAGCTCAGCACCGCGGAATACGACGAGCTGTGCGGTATGCTTGAGGCTGAATGACGATGGACGTTATCGAAAGCGCCGCGGCATACGCGCAGAACATCGCGGCGGACGACAGCCACGGCTACGATCAGTCGCAGCGCTGGGGGCCTGACTACGACTGCAGCAGTCTGGTGATCTCCGCTTTCAGGAAAGCAGGGGTTCCGCTCAGCTGCACATATACGGGAAATATGCGCGGGGATATGCTGAGGTGCGGCTTCGAGGACGTGACGGGCAGCGTCGACCTTAACACCGGGGCGGGACTTGAGCGCGGGGATGTGCTCTTGAATCACGTCCACCACACCAGCCTATATATAGGCGGTGGACAGCTTGTACAGGCGAGCATCAACGAGCACGGTACTACGACCGGAGGGCAGACCGGCGACCAGACCGGGCGCGAGATATGCACGCGCGGGTACTATAACTATCCGTGGGACTGCGTATTGCGGTACACGGAGGAGGAACAGGAGACGGAGCGGGCGGCGGAGTATGCCGCCGTTGAGCTGCCGGTACTGCAGAGGGGAGACACCGGCGAGGCGGTGAGGGCGATGCAGATACTGCTGCGCGGACGCGGCTTCGGTGTTGGCTGGTACGGCGCGGATGGAGAGTTCGGCGCGGCGACGGAGGATGGGCTGCGCGCTTTTCAGAGAGTAAAGACGGAAGAAACGGACGGAGTCTGCGGAGAGAGAACATGGAGCAGGCTTCTGAAAGGGTAAAGGAAAAATGTGGGAGACGATAGCGGGCGCGGTAGTGACGGGGCTGCTGACGCTGATGGGCGTGCTTATCAGCAACAGCCGCTCGCAGGCCGTGACGGAGACGAAGCTTGAGGAGCTGACGCGCGAGGTCAGGGAGCACAACAACTTTGCGCGCCGCGTTCCGGTGGTCGAGGAGCAGATACGCGTCATGGACAGGCGCATGACGGCGCTGGAAAAATATAAGGATTAGGGAGGAAAAACATGGAATTCATGGGAGTTGCGGGAGTTGCGGCGATAGGGGTCATCGCTTACCTCATAGGCGAGGCGGTGAAGATAAGCCCCGCGGACAACAAGTACATACCGGTGATATGCGGCACTGCCGGGGCGCTGCTCGGCGTGGCGGCGATGTACACCGTGCCGGAGTTCCCGGCGGGGGATATCTTCACCGCGATAGCGGTGGGGATAGTTTCGGGGCTTTCGGCCACGGGAGCGGATCAGCTCGCAAAGCAGATGAAAAAATAAAAATTTTTGCCCCGCCGTATGGCGGGGCAAAATGCAAGTACAGTTTCGGCGGGGGAAAAAATATATTGAAGATTTTAATAAAATAATAGTATCAGAGCAGGCCGCCGATCTTGATGAACACGGGAGCGAAGACGACCGACACGACGGTCATGAGCTTGATGAGGATATTGATCGAGGGACCGGCGGTGTCCTTGAACGGGTCGCCGACGGTGTCGCCGACGACGGCGGCCTTATGCGCGTCAGAACCTTTGCCGCCGTTCGAGCCGCTCTCAATATACTTCTTTGCGTTATCCCACGCGCCGCCGGCGTTGGACATGTATATGGCGAGCAGGACACCGGAGACGAGGGAACCTGCGAGCAGACCGCCGAGCGCGGCGGGACCGAGCAGAATGCCGACGAGCAGCGGGCAGACGACCGCGAGGAGACCCGGGACGATCATCTCGCGCAGCGCGGCCTTGGTGGAGATGGCGACGCAGGTGCCGTAATCGGGCTTGCCGGTGCCGTCAAAGATGCCGGGGATCTCACGGAACTGGCGGCGGACCTCTTCGATCATCTTATAGGCAGCCTTGGAGACAGAGTCCATAGTGAGGGCGGAGAAGGTGAAGGGGAGCATGCCGCCGATGAGCAGACCAATGACAACATCGGGCTGGAGAAGATCGATAGCGGAGAGCTTGACTTCGGAGGCGTAGGAGACGAAGAGCGCGAGCGCAGTGAGCGCGGCGGAGCCGATGGCAAAGCCCTTGCCCATGGCGGCGGTGGTGTTGCCGACCGCGTCGAGCTTATCGGTGATCTCACGGACGTGGGGGTCGAGGCCGCTCATCTGGGCGATGCCGCCGGAATTATCGGCGATGGGGCCGTAGGCGTCGACGGCGACGGTGATGCCGGTGGTGGAGAGCATGCCGACGGCGGCGAGGGCGATACCGTAGAGGTCGCCGGTGACGGAATAGGATATGTAAATGCCGACGCAGATGAGGACGATGGGCACCCATGTGCTCATCATGCCGACGGCGATGCCGCTGATGATGGTGGTGGCGGAGCCGGTCTCCGACTGGCTCGCGATGCGCTTGACGGAGGAATAGTCCTCGGAGGGGTAGACCTCGGTGACAAAGCCGATGACGAGGCCGACGATGAGCCCCGCGATGATAGCGGCGGCGCAGTAGAAGCTGCCGAAGAAGACATAGCTGAGGATAACGGCACCGACCGCGACGATGACGGCGGAGACGTAGGAGCCCATTTTCAGAGCCTTATGGGGGTTGGAGTCATCACTGCCGCGGACGAAGAAGGTGGCGATGATCGAAGCGAAGATGCCGACGGCCGCGACGGCGAGGGGGAAGATGACGCCGGCGCCGGTGAAGAGACCGACGGCGGAGACACCGAGAGTTATCGCGGAGACGATAGCGCCGACGTAGCTTTCAAAGAGGTCAGCGCCCATGCCGGCGACGTCGCCGACGTTATCGCCGACGTTATCGGCGATGACGGCGGGGTTGCGCGGGTCGTCCTCGGGGATGCCGGCCTCGACCTTGCCGACGAGGTCGGCACCGACGTCGGCTGCCTTGGTATAGATGCCGCCGCCGACGCGGGCGAAGAGCGCGATGGAGGAAGCGCCGAGGGAGAAGCCGAAGAGGATGTCATAGCGGCCGGTGAGGATGTAGATAAGGCTGCATCCGAGAAGGCCGAGACCGACGACGCACATGCCCATGACAGAGCCGCCGGAGAAAGCGACGGAGAGGGCGCGGTTCATGCCGTGCTCAAGGGCGGCGTTCGCGGTGCGGACATTGGCCTTGGTGGCGACGCGCATGCCGAAGAAGCCAGCGAGGATAGAGCAGCCGGCGCCCGCAACAAAGCACAGCGCTGTGGCAAGATTAATGAAAACGGCGATCAGGATAAACAGGACAAGAATAAAAACAGCCAGAATCTTATATTCTGACTTCAAAAAAGCGCTTGCGCCCTCAGCGATCGCGCTCGATATTTCCTGCATACGGCTGCTGCCGGGTGCCATTTTTGAGACATAGTTCGCCTTATACGCCGCGAATGCGAGAGCCGCTATCGCGAGCAGAGGCACAAGGTAGATCAATACATGCATGGGTAAGAGTTCTCCAATCTTTTTCATTTTTGTCCGGCAGCCGTACTGAAAATGACAGCTCCGTGTGTTTGTGTATTTTAGACTATAAACGGCCAAATGGCAACACTGAAACGGAGAAAAATAATGCAAAATGACGAAGTTCATAGGAAACTCCAAATTGTGGGAAGAGTTGTTAAGACTTATGTACAAAATCCACAAAAAATCTGGGCGAAATCAGGCAGAGAACGTTAAAAAATAAACGTGAAATGAATAAAACCCATGAAGAGTTCTTTAGTAAACCGGTTTACGCAAATAATGTGTATTTTTTTGGCGAAAATATGACTGGGATAATGCACAAAAAACTGAGAGCAAAAGACGACGGAGAGCGCGGAAGCATTGAGATATCATGCCTTTGCATCGACCAAAGCCGCTATTGACGCATACTAAACAAAGGTTGTGTTTTCGGAGGAATGACGGTATACTTAAGTTTACCAAAGACGTAAAAATTTTGTGCTGAGGAGGCGGACATGAAGGACATGGAACTGAGCAGGGACGAACTGAAATATCTCAGGCTTTTATCCAGAACCTATCCGACCATTCAGGCGGTCAGCACGGAGATAATCAACCTCCGGGCGATACTTAACCTGCCGAAAGGAACGGAGCACTTCATAAGCGATATCCACGGGGAGTACGAGGGCTTCAGGCATATCCTGCACAACGCCTCGGGCTCGGTGCGCCGCAAGATAGATCAGGCGCTGGGAGACTTCGTGTCCTCAAGCGACAGGGATAATCTCGCGACACTGATATATTATCCGGAGCTGAAGCTGCAGGAGATAAAGGAGACCGGAAAGGCGACGCGCGAGTGGTACACCATAACGCTGCGGCAGCTCGTATCCGTGTGCAAGATAACAACATCGAAATACACGCAGTCAAAGGTCAGGAAGATGCTGCCGAAAGACTTCGAGTACGTCATAACAGAGCTTATGACCACCGGCAGCAAGGACTTCAACAAAGAGGAATATTACAGCCAGATCATAGACTCGATCATAGACATAGGCAGAGCCGACAAGTTCATCGTTGCGCTGTGCAACCTTGTGCAGAACTCGGTCATCGATAAGCTGCACATCGTCGGCGATATATTCGACCGCGGCGACAGCCCGCATCTGGTGATAGACGAGCTGGAGAAGCAGCGCTATGTCGATATCCAGTGGGGCAACCACGACATTCTCTGGATGGGTGCGGCGGCAGGGAACCGCAGCTGCATCGCAAACGCCGTGCGCATCTGCCTGCGCT
>ERZ827520.2468-NODE-2468-length-17149-cov-3.575114_pt1 | contig 17149 bp, 3 predicted proteins | sample MGYA00519581_ERZ827520 | MGnify/ENA primary metagenome ERZ827520 (study PRJEB31778, sample SAMEA3449339) | human gut metagenome | biome: human gut; feature: human-associated habitat; material: faeces | place: United Kingdom | collected 2010/2012 ...
ATAATAGAAATAGAATGTTCACTTGATTTTCCTCCAAAAACAACTCCTATTTTTATCATATTTTTTTACACGACACGTTGTGCCATGTACTCCTTTCTTAATTAATTATTTATACCTTTAAAAATTTCTGCAAAATGCATTCCGTTTGCAGCTTTTAATAATACAACATCGTCTTTTTCTAAATTATCATTTAAATAATTTATTGCTTCAGTTGTAGTATTTAATCGTATAACTTGGTCTTTTGGCATGCCTAAATATTCTGCTTCGTCAGCTATATAATTTGCAAGTTCTCCTACTGTTACTAGCATGTCTACTTTATGAGTAATTACCTCTATTCCTACTTTTCTATGAATTTCTTCTGCAAATTCTCCTAGTTCAAACATATCTCCTAACACAGCAATCTTTCTATTCCCTGGTAATTCTTTTAGATATTCTAGTGCAGCTTTCATAGAGTCATAACTTGCATTATACGCATCATTTATTACTGTTACGTTATCTTTAATTTTATCAATTTCCATTCTATTTTTTGTTAAAGTAAATGTTTCAATACCTTTTATAATATTTTCTGGAGCTATATTTAATAAATTTCCTACAGCTATTGCACATAAGCTATTGTAAACAAAATGTTTACCGCTTACTGGTACCTTTACAAAATATTCTTTGTTATTTATTTTTACATTATATGTAGAATAATCTTCACTTACTTTAATATTATAAGCCATCACATCAGATTTTTCTTCAATTCCAAATGTATATTTTTTATATTTGGTATCCTCTTTAGCCCATTTATTTAACATATCATTATCGTTGTTTATTACAATATATCCACCTGGTTTTAAATTTTCTAGTATTTCTAATTTAGCCTTTAGGATATTTTCTCTAGAACCTAAAAATCCTATATGTGCTGTTCCTATATTTGTAATTACTGCAACTGTTGGTTTTGCTATTTTTCCTAAATAACGTATTTCACCTAAATGATTCATTCCACTTTCTACTACCACTGCTTCATGGTCTTTTAGTTTTAAAAGAGTAGTTGGTAAGCCTATTGCATTATTTTGATTGCCTTCTGTTTGCAAAGTTTTGTATTGTGTACGTACTACATTTGCAATTATATCTCTCGTACTTGTTTTACCAACACTTCCTGTTATTTGTACAACTGGAATATCGTATAAATCTCTTTTATATGCCGCAATATCTCCAAAAGCTTCTAAAGAATCTTTTACTTCTATTATTGTTTTATCTTTATATTGGTCTAAATCTTCTTTTGTTACTTCTATCCCTGAAATAACTGCAACTTTTGCACCCTTTTCAAGAGCTTCTTTATAGTATTCATTTCCATTAAATTTTTCACCTTTTAGACCTACATATATATCGCCTTTTTGAATTTTTCTTGTATCTGTACAAAAATTTTCACAATCTTCTTGTGGATCTCCTACTAATAATCTGCCATTAGTTGCTTTAATAATATCTTCTACCTTCATTTTCTATTTTGTATGATTCGTTTATCATACTCCCCTTTCTTTAGTTTTGTTAATTTTTTACATTTTTTACTAATTGTATTATATTACTTTTTTGATGTCAAATGGGATTTTAGGATTCAAATAGGGATTTGGGGACGTTGTTTAAATCCCTATAATGTTTCTAACTCCCAAAACTATTAAAGCTCGCTATCTATTTGACAACGAGCTTTTTTATTATACTTACTATCTATTTTTCTTGTTTTTCTTTACATTGTATCTAAATAATAAAGTAAGTATTATTATTACTACTGCTATAATTACATATATTGCTGTTTTTCCGGATTCTTCTGGAGCTTTTGAAATTTGTGCTGAATAAAAACCTGATAAATTGTTCTTTTCTATCTTCTCATTTTCTGTTTCTACTGTTTGTTTTGTTGTACTTAATAAATCTTCTTCATTATAAATCTCATATCTATCATTATTTACATTATATGTTGTTATATAATTTGCACTATTTTCATTTTGCTCTTCTGTTTGATTTTCTTGTTTCTCGGAGTTGCTTTGTATTTCTTCTGCTTTTTCTACAGGCACTTCCTGTAATTTTTGTATAAGTTCCTTTGTATTTTCGTATCCTTCTTCGTTTGTTGTGATTACTGATTCTTCTGTTTGTAATTTGTCTTGTATAAATTCAACTAAACCTGTTTTATTTTCATCTAATTTTTCTTCTGAAATTACTTCTCCAGTTTGATAGTTGAATTTTATTTTGTCTCCATTATTGTATGTTACTTCTACTTCTTTTTCATCTGTATTCAAGTTATTTCCTATACTCTTAATATCTTCATTTTTAAAGTTTTCTGGATATGTTACTTTTTCTTTTAAATCATACATCTTTCCATCAGTTCCTAATACTGTTTCATATTCTTTGCCATTGTAATTGTCTATTATGAAATTTCCATCTACCATATCAATAGTAGGAGATAGTGCAAATAGATTTCCATCTTTTAAATATAGTTTTGCATTTCTTTTTACTGAATTGCCTTCTGCATCTTGAATTATTGAGTAATCACTGTATGTTGTTATTTGTTTTCCTGAATATTCGAAGGTTTGTTCTACCACTTCATCTTGTATTTGCATTTTATCTATATTTATTTCATCATTTGGTAGCTCTATTCCTTGTTGTTCTCCCAAGGATGTAGCTTTTAAATTTGGATAATAATTATTTTCTAATGTACTAAAATTCCAAATTCCTGTAGACCAACCTATTTTACTTGAATATGTAGTAGACTCTTTTAAGTCATTAGTACTTAAGAAATTTTCCGCTGGTATAAATATTTCGTCATTCTCATCAATTATCTGGCCATTAACTGTTGAATATTTATATACAAATAACTTGTTAATTGCTAAATTATAATTAGAATTACTTCCTATTCCCAAAGAAGTACTTGCTTCGTCTCCACTTATATTTGCATGCACATAATTACTATAGTATTTACTTGTATCTACAACAATATCTACTTTTCCAACAAGTCCACCAACATTAGAATTTCCAAAAATATTTGAGCCAAATACTCCTGCAGTTTGAACTATACTACTTCTAACTGATGTATCAAACTCATTATTTATATAGCCTACTATTCCACCTGCTGAATGAGCTGTAGCTGTTATTGTTGCATTAGTATATGAATTAGAAATTGTAGACGAATAGCTATCTAACCTTCCTACTAGACCACCTACTTCTGAATATCCATCTATAGTGGTATTAATAACAGCGCAATATGTTGCTCCTCTAAAGCCACTTATTCCGCCAACTTGACTTCCTAAGCTAGATACAATACTATCTACTACTAAACCATATGACACATTTGCACCACTATCTCCAACTATACCTCCTATTTTAATAGCATTTGCACTTGTTCCATATATTTTAGAATTATACACTTTCACATTGCTCAAACCGTCATGATATCCTGCAATTCCACCTATATTATTACCACTTCCCTGAATAATACAATTGGTTGTTGTAGAATTTCCGTTAACGGTATATGCAAATCCAGTAACACCACCTACATAACTTGCTCCACTTACTTGATTATTAATACTATCCATATGGTTTATTCTACCGTAGCCAAGAACTCCTCCAACATAACTTACACCTTTTATATTAGAATTTTTTACTGTTAGGTATTGTATTGATTGTTGCAAATGATAATCTGTCCAACCTGTATATCCGATTATACCACCTGCATAGTTTCCACTTGCTACTACAGTTACATTATCAGCAGTTATATTGGTTATATCTTTTTCATTTGTATTTGTTATACAACCTGCAACATAACTAATCCCTGTTACTTTAATATTGTTTAGTGTAATATTATTAATTTTGTCACTTGTACTATTTGCAATACATGCAACATAATTTCTTTTAGTTGCTTCAATTACAATATCTTCAAAAGAAATATTTTCAAGTTCTGCTGCATTATTTCCAATTACACCCATATAATTTCCTGATGTAGAACTTGTTATACTAATATTACTAAATGTTAGATTTTTTAAACTATTTTTTACTTCTTTAATGAATCCTCCTGAAGTTTCTATACTAACATTAATATTTCTTAATGTATGGTTATTCCCTTCTAGTCTTCCTATTGATAAATTAGTATTTATTGTCCTTCCAGAAAAATCTATATCTGTCATTAAAGTATAGTTTTCTGCACTTGTATCATCTATATCTTGCCAATCCGAATAATTATTAATTTCTTTAAAGAATTGTAACTCTATCTGTTTCGACATATCTACTTTTTTCTTTTCATTGTTATCTATATAATATATTTCTGATAACTTATAGTTATCCCAATATCTTATTGGTGTTACTTGCATATCTATATATGTCATACCATTAGAATTAGTATTTCTTGTTATAGTATTTTCCAATCCTTCTATAGTAATTTCAGTTACAGGTAAATTGTTTAAATTTGTAAATTCTAATCTAATTTGTGCTATAGCATTGCTATTTTTTTGCACTTCTATATTTTGAACTTGAAACTCTTCACTTACAAGTTTAAGATCAGGTTGGTTTGGAATAACTTCTCCTGTATTAGTATTTTTTAATTTAGGCAAGATATTATAGCTTAATAATGAGTAATCATAAGAATCATTCCATAGTAATTTATCTATATATGTAACACTATTAAATATTCCACTATAATTTAATAATTCAACATCTTCATTAACTACATCTATTCCAGTAACTTTTTGGTTTTCATATCCAAAGTTTTCTTTCCCCATAGAACCATTGCCTGATATTCTGTTTGATATGTCTGTTGTTGTATATATATTTCCAAGGTATAAATTATATTTTACTGGTATTTCTGCATTTGTATCGCCAGGAATAAACGCATTATATCCTACAATTCCCCCAATATATCCGGCAGTTGACTCTAAGTTTACTGTACTAAAACATTTATCTACAGTATGGGAATTATATCCAACTATTCCACCTACATATTCTTTATTTGCCTTAATCTTTCCTGTTGAATAACTACTAGAAACACTTCCTGCTGAATTTATTCCAAGTATTCCTCCAATTCCTTTTAAAGTTAAAGCATTCGTTACTTCTATATCCAACTCTTGTGCAAAACAATTTTCGATGTTTGAATATGTACTTCTTCCCATTATGCCACCAATTGTTATATTATCCAAATAAGTAACTATTTGTATACTTTCATTTGTTACCGAACTGTTTTTTACACTCGAATAATTACCTTGTCCAACAATTCCTCCAAATACTACCTCTGTACTATCTGTTTTTGTTATTTCCATATTTTTAATATGTACATTATCTACTTTTGAATTCTTATCAGCTTGCATTACAAAACCAAAATTACCGCTTCCATTTATAGTTTGTTTATAATTTTCTACACTTAAATTACTTATACTTCCTGTTAAACTATTAAATAATGCTTTATAATTAGTTGGTATATTTATATTTCGTATCGTATGATTATTTCCTTCTAGTTTTCCTTTAAATTCATTTGTAATTACAATATTAGTAGTCTGATTCATAAAATCTAAATCTTGCATTAATATATAATTTTCTGTTGGTGACTTTTTCATTTCTTCCCATTCAGAAATTGTATTTATTTCTTTATAGAAATCCACATAAATATTTCTTTCTCCTTTTTTATATGCTCTAGTATATTCTAAATTTAATACGCCTTTTGTCGTTATAGAAAGAATTCCATATGTAGATACATATGCTTTAGGCGTTTCTAATGTTGCAACTACTTCACTTTTTCCGTTTGAGTATTCTTGTGAAATAATATTACAAGTTACGTTTTCTATTTCAATTTTACTTATATTTTCTGCATTCTTGTTATTTACTATAAATTTTACTTTTGCTGTATTATTTGTTTTTTCTAAAACTTCTATAGATGTTATGTCTGCTAAATCTTCATCTTTTTTAGCTGGCAATTCTATATAACTTTGTGCTGGCATACATTTATCAAATTTTAGCCAAGGGAAATAGCCCTTTTCTATTAGTTCAGAAGTATTAAATCTATTTTCCGAGTTAATAATTTGATTTTGAAACTCTGTATCATATAAAGCTAATTCAGAGCTTTTTATATCTATAGAATTTGTATATATATTATTAGAAAAATAATATGAATTTGTAACTGTTGCATTATTTATACTTACATTTGGTCCTCTTGATATAGTAGAATCATTGTTTAAATCCACAGAATATATATTATTTAATGTTCCATAATTATTTATTGTAAAATTAGCTTCAGCATTACTTGGAGCATTTTTTGTACTAATTTTTGTACTATTTAATACAAATACATTTTCAACTCTTCCTTCCGCTTGATTTGTTCTTAAAAATGGAGTAAATGCACTATTTGAAGCAGAATTTGTATAATTTTCTATACTTTTTCCATATATATACCCATTCTTTATATTTCCATATGATATATTTATTAAGGAGAATTGTTCGTTTCCATAGATAGTTTGTCCATAATTTATAACGAACCCATCTATTGTCCCCATATTTTCCCAACCTATCAAGCCTTCCATGTACGTATATGCTTGGTTATATGCTTCTACTACATTAACTTGTAGATCTTTTATGGTTCCATAATTCTGTACGAATATTGCTCCAGTTCCATAGTATGATACAGCTGAATCTGTTAAGTGTATATTTAATACTAAGTTTTCGATTTGTCCTCTTTCACTAATTTTATAAAATAATCTATTATTAGAATTACTAATCTTAACATCTACTGTCATACCATTAAAATTAATATTTCCATCAAAACTTAAATATATTCCACCAAAATAAGTTGTTTCTTTTGTTAAATCTAGTGCACTTAATATTATATAATTTCCATTTGGCTGAATTTCTTTAAATTCTTCTACACTATATATACCTTTTATTTCTTCTGCTTTATTTGTATTATATGTTACTTCTGATAACACATATTCTCTATCCCTAATTTTTATTACTAGTTGGATATTATATTGCTTATCACTGTTAGTTTCATATATTTTAGTTGAATTTTCTAAAATATTATTGTCTGGAATTTCCTCATATCTGTCCATTCTTACTAGTTCATCGTTTTCATACATTTTTATATAAAAATCATTTGTTGTTATTTCATCTCTCTTATCAACTAAATTTACATTATAAATACTTTGTAACTTATATTTAAATTCTTCGTAATTTGTTTTTCTACTTCCTAGTTCTATTTGAAGCTCTTGAATTTCTACTCCATTTCCACCTGCTATATAAAAACCTAAATACCCCGTACTATCTACTGTTAATGTATATTGAAAATCTTTCCATTCTTCTGAAAGTCCTTGTATTTGAGTTCTATTAGCATCTTTTTTACTGTTTTGTACAAATGCTGTTTGAGCTCCATTTACTACTTTTGCTTTAAAGCTCATTGTAACTTCTTGCCCAGCATATTCTCTTAAATCATATACTATCCTCCTATTATTTGAATGTCCTCCTAAAGTTAATATTTTTGTATCTGCATTATATTCTTTGCCATAATAATCATTCGTACTAAAATTTGGATACACATACCATTTTGTTTCTGAACTTACATCAACTAAATTTTTACCAGTTTCTTTTCTTATTAAATCGGTTAATCCTATCTCACCACTTATTCCTGCTTCTGTTAATAACTCAAATTCTTGTATTAAATAATTTACTTTATATGTTTCATCTGTACTTCCTTCATTATACTGCTCTGCAATAAATCTTAATTTATATGTTTGATTTTCTTCTAACTTTTCATATGTCTTTCTAATAAAGTCTTCATTTGGTGATATTTCTTGCAAATCTATTAAAGTATTACTACTATTTCTTAATTCCATTCTTACTTTATTATTTAACACAGCATTGTCTATATCTTCTATTCTTATATCAAAATCTATTAAATTTCCTGTTATAAATTTATTCTTTATTTCTACCTTTGCTGGTATTTTTAAAGTAATAAATTCTTTGTAGTTATACGTTACTGGTACACTTTCTTTTGTATTTCCTAATTGTACATTTCCAATTATTTCTATTGTATATGTCGTATTTGATTTTAAGTTTTCATATGTTATTTCTTTTGTTCCTGCTTGCCTTAAGCTTTCTATTTCTTCTCCTACTAATGTGTCTGTATATACTACTATTCCTTCTTTTGTTTCTTGATCTGTATGATTTTTTGGTTGCTCGACAATGTTTATTGTAAGTTCATTTAATATTTGTATTAATCTTTTATCCGTTCTTTCTTCATCTATTTTGTAGCTTATTGTGCTTGTTGTACTTGTTAATTCTTTATTCTCTACTGTTAATTCTAGTGAACCTAATGTTGATATTGGTTGGGTTGCAAATACTAAATTTCCTATTTCTACTTGTTCTTGTTTTCCTTTATTATCATTTAAATCATAATCTGCATATATACTTATTTTATAATATTGGTTTTGATCTAAATCTTCTAATAATAACTCGTTCTCATTTTCTGCTAATCTCTTTTCTTGTACTACTTCTCCGTTTGGTCTAGTTACTACATATTTATAGTTTTCTAACTTTACATTATCTCTGTTTGTTAATTTTAAACCTAATGTTACACTTACTATATATTGTTCTTTTAGCCTTACTCTTGCTGTTGGTTTTTCTTTTGATGTTCTTGTTTCTCCTTCATTATTGTTTAACTTTAGTTCTACTCCATTATTGTCATAGAATTTTATTACATAGTTTATCTTTGAGTCTGACTTTAATCCTTCTGAACTTTCTATTGTTATCTCTTTTCCCTGTATTAATTCATTTACTTGTCCATTTTTTAATACAGTTCTTATCTCTCCAGTTTCTATTTCTACTTGATTTACTCCTTTTAATACTTCTGCATTTAAGTCCGACGTTATTTTTACTTTTGTTAATTGGATTTTATTGCTAAATATTTCTCCATTTTCTTTTTGGATATCTATACTTCCTAATTCCTCATATCCTTTTGTTGTAAATCTTCCTTCATAAAATGTATTTTCTACCTTTTGATTATTTTCATTTAAATATATATACTTTCCTACTACTTCATATTCTGTATCTGGTATTAAGCCTGTTATTTGAATTTTTCCTGAATTGTTAAATGTTCTTCTTAAATAGATTTTTCCATTCTTATATATTTCAAAAGTTGGTGCCTCTATTATCATTCCTGATGGATCCTTTATATGTAAAGTACTATTGGCTGTATATACTTCTGCTATAAAATCATTTACTGTTACCTCTGGTTTTATATATCCATTTTGATCTTCACTAGTAGGTTCGTCTATTTGCTCGTCTTGCTTTTCATCATTATTTTTATTATTTTCATTTGTTGTGTTTTCTTTAATAATATCTGTTTGTGTACCTTCTGTATCGGCTGTACTATTTGACTCATCTTGTAATATTCCTAACTTTGTTAATAACTCTTTATATGTATAATTGTTCTCCACCATTTGTACATTTGAATTATTATCTATATCATTTATTTGATTAAATACTAATACATTATTATTTACACTATAATATCTTACTTCATTTTCAGTAAATGCTATTATGCTATTTACTGGTATTGTATATTCATTTGCTGTTGTTTTTATTTTTATTTCATATAAATTTATGTATATATTGTCTGTTGTTTTTACAAATAAATATTCTTTTGCATCCGCTCTTTCTAAATTATTTCCATCATATATTTTCCCTTCGCTTATGCTTAAGTTTGGATATCCTGATACTTCTTCAAAATCTTTACTTATTAATGTACTATCATCTGATAAATTATATAAACTACTATTTCCATTTATATATATTGGATAATTTAAATTTATCTCTGTTTTTTCTTTGCTTCCTACAAAATAATCATTTAATTTTTTAAATATTGTTCCCTGCTCTTCTATTTTTGTAAGTTCTAAATTTTTACTATCGCTAGAACCTTTTTCCTCTGAAGAACCTAATAAATTTTCTGTTATCTCTTTTCCGCTTATCGCATATCCTTCATATTTAAAATTCATTATTGGACTATATTTTAAAAATATAAAATATAATATTGCAATAATTAAAAGCACCACTAATAGACCTATGGCGAAGTACATAGGTTTACTAATGGTCATATTTTCTTTTTTTCTAAAGACAAATTTGGCCATTTCTTTTCCTCCTGTTATTTGTTTTTTAACAATAACAGATAGAGCAGTAAGTGTGTGTGAATACCGCCCTGTTCTATTATTAAATTAAGTGTGTGTTGTGTGTGTAGTTCTTTTTCGAACCATTTATCATAATATTAAAATTTATATTTTATTTTGTAAATACTACTCTTTTTGTAAAATTTTAGATTTGCCTACGGTTATTAGTTTTGAATTATTTCTTTACATTTTTATAACATTTTAAAAGCCACTAAATATTTTTTATATTTAGTGACTTTTTACACACACTTAATTTAATTATTATTTTTTCTTTATTAAAGTCGATATTGCTTAATTCTTAAGCATTACACACTTTTGCCTATATTAAGCTTTCTTTTTCAAATTTTTCTTTAGAATAATTAATATTATTCCTACTCCTATTATGCTTATCACTATCCATACTATTCCCATTTTCGTACTTCTAGTTTCTCCTTCGCTTGCATAATATTCGCTTAAATTATTTGCTTCTATTTTCTCGTTCTCACTTACCACCTCCTCTTTATTTGTATCTAATAACTCTTCTTCATTATATATTTCATATTCTCTTGTTTCTTCGTTATACATGCTTATATATTTATTCTCTTTTAAAGAGTTATTAGTTCCGGTGGTTGTTTCTTCTGTGTTATTTACAGAATTTTCTAATGTCTGACTATTATAATTTTGATTTTCTATAGCTTCTTCTACAGAAGTATCTTCTAATTTGTTTTGTAATTCTTTGCTTTCCTTGTATTTAGTTGTTATTTCTGTTGATAACTCATCATCTGAATTTTCCCCTAGCTCTGATATTTTTTCTTTTATATAATTAAATAATCCTGATCTTTCCGTAGAATTTGTTGAATTTCCTTTTTCTGAGTAAATTACTTCTCCGGTTTGATAGTTAAATTTAATTTTATCTCCATTTTTATATATTAATTCTACCTCTTTTACATCAGAGTTCAAGTTATTTCCTATACTCGCAATATCTGAATTTACAAAATTCTTTGGATAAGTTATTGGCTCTTTTAAGTCATAAATTCTTCCATCTGAACCTAATACTGTTTCGTATTCTTTTCCGTTGTAATTGTCTAATATTATATTGTTTGCTACTGGTACAATTTTAGACTCTTCATTAGTAGTTACCACTGAAGGTATTGCATATAAGTTGTTATCCTTTACATACAATTTAGCATTTCTTACAACTTTATTCTCACCTGAATCAGTTATTACAGAATATGTGCTATATGTCTGGATTGTTTTGTTGTCATATTCGAAAGTTTGTTCTGGGTTCTCCATATTTTCTATACTTTGTATATCAATACTATCTTCGGAGTTTTCTGTACCTTCTATGTTTCCAACAATGTGTTCAGAATCCTTTGGTAAATTAATTCCTTCTTGATTAGGTAATGCACTACTTTTAATTGTTGGATATTTATTATTTGCAAGTGTAGAAAAGTTCCACTCTGATGCACTCCATTTTATTCTTGAAGTATATGTCGTTTGATTTTTCAACTCTTCTTCAGCTAAATACTTATCTTGTGTAATAAACAATTCATTTTGTTCATTTGGATTTTGGCCATTTATTGTAGAATATTTATAATAATAAGTATCTTTTAAATACTGATTTTGATTTTGTCTTCCACCTATTCCTAATGAAATACTATTTAAATCTTTACTACTTAAATCAGCTTCTACATAATTACTATAATAGAATTTTTCTGGCATATATAGGTCTGACTCTATATTTCCTATAATACCTCCTATATTTTTATTGCCTGTTATATCACTATTAGCAATATAGTTTTTAAAAATATATGATGTATTACTTACTGCAGTCATATTATTATTTGTTAATTTACCTATCATACCTCCTACATTATTAGTTCCTACTACTTCTACTTCGGCATAACTTCTATCAATTTGTGATGCGCCTTGCGTTCCCACAAATCCACCTACATTTTCAGTTCCTTTTATTTTTGAATTAGTTATAGTTAAATTGTTACAAAATGCTGTTCCTCCAAGTTTCCCTGAAAAACTTCCAACATTTCTTGCAACACTATTAATTTCTATGTTATTAATCTCATTTGTTGTTGCATGTTGGTTGGTCTCTCCTACCATACCCCCTACAGAAGTAGCATTTACATTAGTAGCTTCTATATAACTATCTTTTATACTACTATTAATAATAAAACCTGAATATCCAAATAAGCCTCCTATATTTTCTCCTGTTCCTATTATTGTTAAATTATCTCCAATGTATCCTCTATTTGAGATTTTATAATTTGTGGATTTTCGTCCGCATTAAACCACCAACATATGAATTTCCACTTACATTTATATTGGTTGCTTCATAATTACCTCCAGAACCTACCCCTGCTATTCCTCCAATGCAATCATGGCCACTAACATTTCCTTCTGTAGCTGTCATATTTCCTATATTTTCACTTGTATCTACTCCTGTAATAATGCCAAATAATCCTCCTGTATAATCATATCCTGATATTGTAAAGTTATTAATATTTATTCCGCTAATTTCTGTCTCAGTTGTGCTTCCTATAAAGCCTCCTGTGTAATTACTTCCATGTATTTGAATATCATCTAAATTTACATTTGAAATATTACCAGTGTTATTTGATATGCAACCTACATATTTTATTTTACTAGCATTAATTTCTATTTGATTAAACTCAAGATTGCTTATATCTCCATTATTTTGCACTATGATTCCTAAATTGTTGCCACTTGCATTATTCGAAATAGTTATATTTTCAAACCTAACATCACTTAATTTAGTAGTAATATCTTGTATTAATCCCTTTCCTGCTTCATTAAATGTTAAATCTATATTCTTTAATGTCTTTGTTCCTCCTACTCCTTCTAATCTCGCCATTGTTACATTTGTTTTTACATTTGTTCTTCCTGCAAAGTCTATGTCTGACATTAACCTGTAGTTTTGATATGTTCCTTCTTCTATTTCTTGCCAATCTTCAAAATTGTATAATTCTTTGTAAAATTGAACCTCTATCTTTCCTTCTACTTCTTGTTCTTTTACTTGGCCTTCTTCTTTATATTTTACTTTTGTTATTTTGTAGGTATCATAAAATTTATTTGGTTTTGCTGTTATATTTATATATGATTTTCCATCTCTTGTTATTATGTTTGTAACTGTCACATCCATGCCATCTATTTCTAGTCCTGTTACTTCTTCTTCATTTGTATTTATTACTACTATTTGTCCTGCTATTTGGTCTACTGCACTTTTTTCTATTTCTACACTATCAATCTTAAATTCATTTGATATATCTAAATATATATCTTCCTGATTTGGTAACAACTCATTTGAATATGTTCCATCTTCATTTATTTTGTGTAGCTTTGGTAGTATGTTTTCTCCTAATTGACTGTAATTATATGCATTTCCATAATTTAACATATTTGTATATGTTGTTTGAGTTAGCAATTCTTCTGGAGTTAACAATTTAGTATTTGCTTCTGTAGTTGTTTCTATCAAACCATTTAATCTTTGGTTGCTATATGCATAGTTTGTAGCTGTTAATGTTCCTGAACCTATTATTCTTTTTGGAGTCGTACTTAATTGACTACTATATAGATTTCCTAATGCAATATTGTTTTCTAGTTTACATCCACTTGCAACACTTCCTGCTGTTCCTCCTATTGCAGTTACATTTCCAGTTATATTTACATAACTATATGAATTATATATTTCTCCATTATCATTTATATAACCTATTATTCCTCCTACTGTACTACCATCTATTTCTATTTTCCCAGTTGCATAGCAATTTTTTATTGTTGATTTTGATTCACTTGCACCAATTAAACCTCCAACACCTTCATAATAACTACCATTGCTAGTCTGTATATTAACATTGGTTGCATAGCAATTACTTACATTTGAAGAATTGGCAACTGCTATTAAACCTCCAATTCTTATTCTATATGAATATGTATTATTTATTAGTATCACATTGTCTATTCCACAATTTTTAACTTCATCTGTTGTGACACATGCTAGTCCTCCTTGAGTTATATTCTCTTGACCTGCTTTTGTAATCACTATTTTTACATTATTTGCATGCACATTTTCTAGTTTATTTACTGTACTTATTATTCCAGCCCATGATCCTGCATTTAGGAAAGATATATTTTCAAAGTATATATTTCTCACTTCATTTTGTACCCCTAAAACAATACTATCTCTATTATTTTCTATATTTCTTATAGTATGATTATTTCCATCAATTATTCCTGTACATTTTGTAGAAATAACACTATCATATGGATTATTTCTAAAATCTAAATCTTGCATTAATATATAATTTTCTGTTGGTGAATTATTTATGGCTTTCCAATCATCAGTTGTATTTATTTCTCTGTAAAAATCTACATCTATTAATCTTTCATTTTCTGCAAAATCTCTTGTGTATTCTTGGTTATATGCTCCTTTAGTTGATATGCTCATTACTGAATATTGTGATACGCAAATTACTGGATTGTTTAATGTTGCTATTACTTCACTTTTTCCTTCATTATATTCTTGACTTTCTATTGTACATTGTAAATTTTCTATTGTTATATTAGTTATTGTTTCTGCTGATGGATTATTTACACTAAATTTTACTTTAGCAGTATCTTTTGTACTTTCTAGAATCTCCATTGATAGTATATCAGGTAAATCTTTATCCTCTACTTCTAGCAATTCTATATATTCCTGTGTTGGCATACAATCTGGCCAATTTAACTGTGGATAATATCCTTGATTTACTAATTCATCTACATTAAATGCATTATCTGAATTTAATATTTGATTTTGGAATGTTGTATCCCATAAAGCTAATGGTGTTGTTTTTCTATTATCTGTATTATTAAAAACTGAATCTGCAAAGTAATATACATTCTCTACTTTAATTGAATTACTTACATTATATATAGTTGGTCCTTTAGTTTTGTAAACATTTTCACCATATCCTACTGAATATAAATTCTTTGCTTCTCCATTATTATTATTAGAGATCAAGTTCCCCACATTATTACTAACTATTTCTCCTACTGTATCAATATTTATTAAACTGTATACATTTGCTATCTTTCCATTATTATGATTGCATAATCCAGAACTATCTCTATTTGAACCAGCTGTTCCATATATTGCTTTTATATTTTCCCCGTATAAATACCCATTTTTCATTGTTCCATAATTAGTCGTTACCCCTAATGTTACTTCTCTTGTTCCATATAAAGGCTCATTTGCTTCTAATATAAAATTTTCAATTGTTCCATAGTTATTAGCTCCTAGGAGTCTTATATATATATTTGGTTTATTTGTACATTCTTTTAATACAACTTTTAAATTTTTTAATTTTCCATAATTATATACAAAGAATCCATTATATCCAGATTTTTCTATATCATTATCCAAATATATTTCTAAAATAAAATTTTCTACTTTTCCATTTTCTTCTATTCTATTAAATATTGGTACCGTTGTTGAACCATCTCTTATTAATTTATGTCCATTAAAATCTATCTTACCTCTAAATCCATATTTATCTGTTGTAAACATATATTCATTTGGTACATTTCTAAAATCCAAGTCGCAAAATACTATATAATTTCCATCTGGATTTATTATATTTAGGTATTCATCTCGTGAATTTATTCCTTTTATTTCTTCGTCATTCTCTGTGATAAATTCTTGCGAATCTAATACATATTCTCTTTCATTAATTTTTATAACTAAATCAAATCTATATTCACTATTACCTTCTACATCAAAATCTTCTAAAAGACTTATATCTTTACTATATTCCTTTTCTTCTATTAATTCGTCATTTTTATATTCTTGGATATAATAATTTTCTATTTCATTTCTTATGTCTGTTACTTCTGCACTTATTGTTGATTTTAAATTATATTTAAATGGTTCGTAGCTTGTCTTTTTTTCTCCTAATTCTATTTGCACATTTCTTAAATACATCCATGCTTCTTCATTATTTTCACTATTTACTTCAAATCCTAATAAACCTGAATTATTTACTGTAGTAGTATATTGGTATTCTTGCCATTCTCCTGTTATTACATTAGTTATGTTTTGAATTCTACCACTAGACCATTTATTATTAGATATATATATTTGTGCTTTACTATCTTTCTTTATTTCAAATGATATTGTTACCATTTGTCCTATACAGTCTGACAAGTCATAAAGATAATATTGTCCTTGCCCGTTATCTCCTTTACAATATAACCTTAATTCATTTGTTTCAGCATTATACTCTTTTCCATAATTATTATGTACATTAAAATAGGTTCCTCTCCAATTCACCTTTGATGTTACATCTATTAAATTCTTTCCTGTTCCTTCTCTTTTTAAATCTGTTAACTGTATTTCTCCACTTACACCTGGCTCTGTTATTATTTCTATTTCTTTTATTAAGTAATTAGCTTTATATGTTGCATCTGTACTTCCTTCATTATATTGGTCTGCTATAAATCTTAATTTGTATTTTTTATTTTCTTCTAATTTTTCATATGTTTTTCTCACATAATCTTGGTTTGTTTCTAATTCTTCTAAACTTATTAAATTATTATTTTCTTCTCTTAACTCCATTCTTATTGTGTTATTTAATACTGAATTATCTATATCTTCTATTCTTACATCAAAGTCTATTAAATTTCCTGTTACAAATTGATTCCTTATTTCCACTTTTGCTGGATTTTTTAATGTTGTGAATTCTTTGTAATTATATGTTATTGGTACTTCTTCCTGTGTATTTCCTAATTGTACTTTTCCTGTTATTTCTATTGTGTATGTTGTATTTGATTTTAAGTTTTCATACTTTATTTCTTTTGTTCCTGCTTGTTGTAAGTTTGTTATCTCATCTCCTGTTAGTGTATCTGTATATATTACTGTTCCTTCTTTTGTTTCTTGGTTATTGTCTCCATAGCCTTCTGGTTGTTCTACTATATTTATCGTTAGTTCGTTT
>ERZ827520.2478-NODE-2478-length-17079-cov-6.374530_pt1 | contig 17079 bp, 11 predicted proteins | sample MGYA00519581_ERZ827520 | MGnify/ENA primary metagenome ERZ827520 (study PRJEB31778, sample SAMEA3449339) | human gut metagenome | biome: human gut; feature: human-associated habitat; material: faeces | place: United Kingdom | collected 2010/2012 ...
ATTTCATTCTTCCGAACTTTTATTTCCCGGCTCCGTGGAGAATTTTCGTTTCCTCTCTGGAGATTGCCGATTTCCTCGGTAGGAGAGAAATTAGAGATTAGACGTGAGAGATGAGAGATTAGAGCGTATTAGTCTATGAGTTCTTGTGATTTACGGTCTGATAGGCGGGGTGTTGGTCTGTTTGTTGAGTTTATGCGTGAGGATATCGTGCTTATTAGGACGAAAGTGTTTGGTTGCGCTTTTATCACCTCGATTTTTTATATCTTTGCGCAATACAATTGACTAACATATTTACTTGCTTATGAAACACTCGCTACTCGGACGGTCACGAATACTGACCATGACGCTATGCTTGTTGCTCTGTGGCGTGGTGCAGATCTTTGCACGCCCACTACGAGAGCAAGAGGCACGACTGCTCGCAGAGCAATTCTTCCAAAAGATCTCACAGACGCAGCAACTGCGCTCTGCCAATCTGACTCTCGTGTCGGCTCCAGCCCGCACGTCCAATGGCTACAACCTGCAGTCGACGGCTGAGCCTGCTCGCTACTACTATATATATAATAGAGGTGAGGCAGGAGGCTTCGTCATCATTGCTGGTGATGACCGCCTAGCTCCTTATATAGGTTATGCCACGACGGGTACATTCTCCGTAGAGGCGATACCAGACAACCTAGCTGCATTCCTCCAGACTTGCCAGCAGCGTATTGATGAGCTAGCAGGACAGCCTGGATGGCAGACACGCTTGGCTCCGACGCTACCAATGGCTGAAGCGCCTGCAGAGGTGGCTCCGCTACTAGGTGGTATCAAGTGGGATCAGGCTGAGCCATGGAACTCAAAGACTCCCGTAGATGGCGAGGGTAAGCACATGCCTGTAGGCTGTGTCGCTACCGCTTATGCTCAGGTGATGCGCTACTATAAGTGGCCTGACAAGGGTGTAGGCAAGGTAGAGTACAAGGAGCCTGGAGTCAGACGTCGTCATAAGGTTGACTTTAGCCAGACGACCTATGACTGGGCTAATATGCCTGAGTCTTTTGCAGATGTTAAGACCGCTACAGAGGCACAAAAGGAGGCTCTCGGTACGCTCTGCTATCATGCTGGTGTCGCTATTGAGACAGCTTACAATGCGCAAGCTAGTGGTAGCTTCGCTCCGAAGATTGTCATGGCGCTACGTAACAACTTCCGCTATGACAAGCAGGTGACCTTCAAGAGACGTGTCAACTACACACAAGCTGAGTGGGATAAGATGATCCGTGCTGAGCTCGCTGCAGGGCGTCCTGTCGTATACTGTGGTACAGGTACTGGCGGTGGTCACGCTTTCGTCTGCGATGGTTACAACGTTGATGGCCTTTATCATATCAACTGGGGTTGGAAGGGTCTTGCTGATGGCTACTTCAACCTTAACTTCCTATCCCCCGACCAACTAGGTATCGGTGGTGGCTTCGGCGGTGGCTTTAGCATGGAGCAGGGTGCCGTCATAGGCATTAAGCCTGATCGTGATGGTACTTCTAAGGATACCGAGATACCTCTCCTGACTACGCGCAAGTTCACTATGCACCTCCGCGCTGGTGGTTCAAAGATCCAGATGGCCGATGCCAACTACTCTGTATGGATGAGTGATGCTCCTGTCAAGAATGAAGATGGCGAAGCTGAGTACACTTACTATGGTCTTACGACCTTTGGAGCTGTTAAGCTAGGCACGACCGATACGGTCTACATGGATGAGTTTGCCAAGACTAGAATTTTGGGCGGTCTCTATGACCTCTCCTCTGAGTTCCAGTTTGAGCTAGATATTACGAAGTACATTACTGCGGGTACGTGGGACTTCTTCCTAGTCTATCAGGTTACCCTACCTAATGGTAAGAAGGTGTGGAGACCTTGCGCCATGGATGTACGCGAGGGTAATAATGAGAACGGTAAGGGTCGTCACACCTTTACTATCAAAAAGGTTGCGCCTAATGGCTGGACAGCTAGAGAGGATCTAACACATCCCTTCGCTCAACTTGAGATGGTAGAGGGTAGTGCTAAGGCTACGCTCAACGGCTACGAGAAGAGTACCATCTCGCTCAAGCTCAAGAACACGGGCCGTGGTGAGTTCTTCAGACCACTCTACCTCGAGATCAAGCCTGAGGGTGGCAAGTGGCGTAGTTACTCCGAGATCTTGCCAGCTATACCCGTTGGTGAGACACAGGAGGTTACTTACAAGGCAGAGCACTGTCCCTACGCCAAGGGTAAGGTCTCTCTCCGTGTCGCCTACCAGACGGAGGATATGGGTAAGATGCAGTACTTCAACCTACTCGATGCTACCGTTAATCCTTCAACCGCTATCAGACCAGCGTTCGTCATCGAGCCAGCATCTAAGACTGCGCCTATGGAGGCTGAGAGAGGTACAGGCAAGTTCTCTCCAGTTCGCGTCAAGTATGTAGGCACCGTAGCTCCTAAGAACAAGGTGATGTACCGCTACATCCTAGAGTATGGACCAGAGAAGGTCTGGACAGATCTAATGCCTCTTGAGGTTAATGTCGGATACGAGCAGGAGTTCACACCTGAGCTACCTGAGCTGCTCAAGAAGATTGCTGTCTTGGGTGGCAATGAGTTCAAGCTAACGATGAGCTTCTTTGAGATTCCTAACGAAGGTCCTAAGGTGCGCCTGCCGATCCTAGAGAATCCTACTATTATGGTAACCTGCAAGAAGGGCTCTTTCCCAGTCACTAAGCATATCGAGGGTTCTGGCAAGATCTCTTTCAAGGGTGCTACTGATCTCAATGCGGTGATAGAGGGAACTCTGCTGACTGTCGTCGCTGAGCCTGAGGAGGGGCAAGCACTGCTCTCTCTCGAAGCTAATGGTCAGGACATCCTCGCTACAAAGAGCTTTAGAGTAACCTCTCCCACCGAGGTCAAGGCTGTCTTTGGCAAGCTCAACACCTATAAGGTGACGCTCAAGAGCAATGACAATAAGTATGGCTCGATCAACCTCAAGGAGGCTCTTAACCCCGATGCTATACCTGAGGGTACTACGATACATATCGAGGTGCGCCCCAATGGTCAATGCGAGCTTACAAAGCTCATGGCTAATGATGAAGATATCACGGAGACCAAGAGCTTTACGATTACGAAGGATACGGAGGTCGTGGCTACCTTTGTAAACCACACGGGTGTCGAGAGCGTCGTAGCACAGCAACTACGTCTCTATCCTAACCCAGCACGTGACTACGTCCTCCTCGAGGGTATCCCTGCGGGAGCTACCGTAGCTATCTACACGCTACAGGGTCAGCTCATCTATCAGGTAGAGGCTGCTAGCGATACGCTACGCATCGAGCTTACACAGCTACAGGAGGGTACCTATCTACTACAGGTAGGCGGTGAGACACGCCGTCTCATCATCCGTCACTAACCTTATAAACTGTACTAACCTTACAGTCCGATACGAGAGAGGAGGCTCTGCAACACAGTTGGCTACAGAGCCTCCTCTTTTAATAATATGTATGTAATAAGTCGTGATGTACTGTCCGCAAGATGAGGAGTCTTACTTAGAGAGGCTTGCTTTTCGGGAGACTCGTCGTAGCTGGAGTTTGCTATGTGGCTGTTTTTTCGTAACTTGCCATCGCTTTTGAGACTTGGTGACTGATCACCAGTCTTGAGCAAGCTATACGGATTTGGAAATCACGCAGATAGAGTTTTGAAAGTACTAACCAAGAATATCATATGATCAAAAAACTACTATTTATCGCTGGGCTAGTTGCCACTATGAGCGGACTCTCGCTCCAAGCAACGGCTCAAACAGCTGCTCTCTCCAATCATGGCGATGGGAGAGTGAAGGTACCCGCCTATAGCTCTCGCCACGAGCTCGGAGTGGGTCGACAGCTAATGTCGCAGGATGTCAAGGCAACGGATGAACGTACGATCTACCCCACCAAGGAGGGATTCTTCGTCCGCTTTGTCAGCGAAGAGAACAAGACCGTTGAGATTGCACCAGCGCAGAGTGCGGAGGACAAGGCTAAGGAGGGTATTTACTACAAGGCTGTCGTCATCCCTGAGACACTCCATGTCAAGAAGGGCACGGATGAGGTGATCCCCTGTACAGTCGTAGCTGTGGGACAAGCTGCATTCGCTCTAACCGATGTCTACACGGTTCAGTATCCAGCTACCTGCAAAGAGCTTAAGGATCGAGTATTCCGCCTAGCAAGTCTCAAGGAGTGTGTCATCCCTGATCAGATAGAGAAGATCGGTGATAATGTGTTTCTGGATTGTAAGGAAGCTACCAAGGTTGTGATTGGTAAGGGTCTTAAGAAGATGGGTAAGATACCCTTCATGAACTGTCAGAGCCTAAAGGACATTACTGTCTCACCCGACAACACCATCCTAACTGTTCAAGACACGATTCTCTACAGCAAGGATATGTCAAAGCTCTATCTCTGCCCCTCTGAGCGTAAAGTTAAGGTCGTACTGCCTAATACTGTAAAGGAGATAGAGGACTACGCCTTCCTAAGCTGTATCGATGTCAAGGAGCTCGTCCTCAACGAGGGCTTGGAGCGGATAGGAGAAGAGAGTCTCTACAACTGCTCTTGGCTAGAGCAACTGACGATCCCTGCCTCTGTACGAGAGATTGCTCCTAGAGCTCTCGCACTGCTCAAGACGTGTGAGAAGATCACGGTCGCAGAGGGTAATAAGACCTTTGAGGTTAAGTCTGACGGTGTCAATGAGGGTAAGCTCCTTATCAATAAGGTCAAGAACTCTCTCCACACATGCCTCTACAAGGGGACTAAAAATGTCACCGTGCCAGAGGGTATCAAGGAGATTGAGCCTTATGCATTCCTCGCTTGTCGCTGGACTGAGTCGCTTAAGCTCCCAGCTTCTGTAGAGACTATAGGGCAGACAGCTTTCTCAGAGATGGTCTCGCTCAAAGAGATTGAGATCCCTGAGAAGGTCCAGACAATCCCACGTTACTGCATCAGCGACTGTAAGGAACTTACGAAGATTACTCTTGGCAAGAACGTCAAGATGATCGAGGATCAAGCCTTTGCTAGCAATGAGACTATGGAGAAAAAGGGTGGCACGCTACAGATACTCGCCGTCACGCCTCCAGCAGTAGGCAAGGACAGTGAGGGTACGACCTACGATATGGGTAAAGACTTCTACAAGAAGGTCACTCTTGAAGTGCCTGCTGAGGCTAGAGAGGCTTATAAGAAAGATAGAAACTGGAAGAAGTTCCGCAGGGTTTATCCAGTGGGCAATGAACTCGTTCAGAATGAACTGCCCCTACAAATCAACGTAGCTGGCGGAGTCCTCTCTATTACAGCCCCTGAGGTAGCTCCTATCGCTGTCTACACACTCGATGGTCAGGTCATCTATACGACCTCTGCTCAGGAGGCGCAGCTCGCACTGCCTGCTGGTCTCTATATGGTTACCTATGGTACGCAAGCTACTAAGGTGCTTGTTGACTAAGCGCATAGCACTGTAGAGACGCTCGGACTCCCTGGTTCAGATCGCCATAGGACGGGTGCCTCTACAGAGCTAACTCCCCTAGACAATACTAACTAACTATATAAGGATTATGAAATCAAAACTATTCCTTCTCCTCACGTTACTAGGCGTGTTGGGGCTGATGGCACCTCGAGCGTTGGCTCAGGCGCCCAAACCTGCTACTGGTACAATCACCATTACCACGGCGCTCAAAGTCGGTGAGAGAATGAACCTCATCGTTGAGGGTCCTGATGGATCTAGCAAGTCCGTTGAAATAGCCGGTGCTAAGGCTGTTCCCGTAGAGGGCAAGATAGCTTATGAGATTACGAGTAAGCCTATCACCGTCAAAGGAGATATCCGCTCCTTCGAGATTACGATGTCTCAGGTTAAGAACCTTAAGTTTGAGAATTGTGTCAACCTCAAGACTCTGATCTGCGGTACCAACCTTCTTGACTACCTTGACCTGTCTGGACTGTCAGCTCTAGAGTATCTAAACTGTACCTCATCAAACATCAATACGATCAAGCTTGATGGTTGTACTAGTCTAAAGGAGATTAGGGCTGATGCCAACAAGCTTAAGAGCATCAACCTAGCTGCTGCTCCTAAACTAGAGACCGTCTCCCTACCGATCAATGCTCTAACAGAGATCAATCTAGATGGGGTCTCATGTAAGGATCTAGACCTATCTAGCAATAACCTCACATCACTAGACCTCTCTAAGACCAATGGTATCGAGCGAATCAGTGTCTCTACGAACCCACTTACATCTATCAATCTAAAGGGGTGTACTGATCTAGAGACCCTAAGTGCTAAGAATACAAAGATCGGTGAGATCGATCTCTCTGATCTGACTGAGTTGTCAAATGTTGATTTGCACGCAGGCAAACTCTCTAAGATTACCTTCAAAGACAATGGTGAGCTAACGGACCTAGACCTGAGTGAGAACCAACTGACGGCAGTTGATCTTAAGGAATGTCCTAAGATTGCCTACCTCAGTCTAAACCACAACGCACTCCCAGAGATGCACCTCAATGGTTTGGATAACCTCAAAAACATCAATCTGAGAAAGAACAAGCTTACGAACTTCTCCATAAAGGATTGTCCTGAGCTCAACACGGTCGTCCTTAGTGACAACCTGCTTACATCTACAGATCTAACTGGCGGTAAGGCTAGTCTGAGAACTGTTTATGTGGATGGTAACCAGCTGACAACGCTAGATCTAACTGGGTTTGCTAAGCTTGAGACACTCAGTGCTGGTAAGAATCAGATTACTGAGGTTAAGCTAGATGGTTGTGAGAAGCTCTCTTATGTGGATCTCTCAGAAAATAAGCTCTCCGCACTCACATTCCCTGGTCTAGCCGACCTTTCTGAGATCTATATCCAAAGCAACAGCATCCAGGGTGATGCTATGACGAATCTCATCAAGTCTCTTCCCAAGAAGAAGGCTGGTAGTCTAGGTACTTTTGCTGGTAGTCTTTATGCTCTTCGGACTCGTAGTGGCAATGAGCAAAATCGTTGTCTCAAGGCAGATGTCAAGGCTGCTCATGACTTGGGCTGGGGTATATATGACAAGCGCCCTACCAAGGACGAGAAGACTGGCAAGATTGAGGAGCGCTGGGTAGCCTATAATGGAGCCGCATTCTGCAAGATTACGACCAAGACTGTCGGCGAGGGTGGCTCTATCAAGATCAATGGCCAGACAAGCCTAGACAATGTCTACACAGATACTAAGGTTACGATTACTTCTGATCATAAGGATGGATATGCTCTTAAGTCTCTTGTTCTAGTCTTTAAGGGTGACTCTGTCAACATTTTTAACGAGCGCTATTTCTACGCTCCCGATGTTGATGCGGAGGTGGTAGCTACCTTTACCAACGACATCTGCAAGGTAATCCTGAAGAAGCTCGGTAAGGGTGTCCTCAAGCTCAATGGTGACGGTCTCGATACGAGAGGTCTACCTCGTGGTATGGAGATCGAGGTCGTCGCAGGTGCTGAAGACGAGTTTGCCGACTGGCAGCTTGGTGCTCTTACGATGAGAAAGCTCAAGAGTGGTGGTAAGCCTATCAACATTATGGGCTCTAAGAGCTTTACCCTAGAAGAGGATACTGAGATCTTCGCTGAGTACCAGAATACTAATGGTGGTGCGGTGCCAACTGATACTGCCGTATGGGATGGCGAGAAGTGGCTCGGTGTCATCATGCCTACCGTACCAAGCTCTGAGGAGGCTCAGCTCTATCCTAACCCCGCTACAGACTTTGTCACCGTCGCTGGTGCACAGCCCGCTACGACTGTCAATGTCTACACACTCTCTGGCTCACTAGTTGCTAGCTACGCTACCAACCGTGAGGGCTATGCAGAGCTCACCGTCGCTGACCTTCCCGAGGGTGCATACATTGTCCTGATCGGCAATGATCCTCGTAAGCTGATCATACGTCGTTGATGACAGCAGCGACCCTATAATCTATAAGATACAGTGTGGGTGCACAGCAGTTATGTCGCTCCACACTGTATCTTATGTTTGGGTCGTGACTAGACTCTATAGTTTATCCAATCACACAAAGCATAGTTTACATCGCTTTATGAATCATTCTTTTACATCCAAGCTACTTGCTGTGGTTGTCGTAGCTCTCTCTTGGGTAGGGGGCTTGGTTGCACAGCAGTCCTTTGGAGGAGTTCCAGCTGGCTTTACCGCTTCGACAGCTGAGTTGCGCTCGGCGGGGAGCACGCCAGTGGTTCGTGTCCTCCCAGAGTTCAACGTCCAGGACTTCCGTACGGCACGGGCGTGGAACAAGGGGCAGGTACAGTTCAAGCCTCTCACGATCGGTCGTGTCGTAAAGACCTCTATTGACTTCGCACGTCAGGCTCAGGCTATCGAGTTGGAGTATGGCAAGGAGATCTATCGTCTACGTGTCTCCTCTCCAGGAGCCAAGGCCATGACGCTCCTCTATGATGACTTCTTCATCCCCAACGATGGTGGTCGTCTCTATATCTACACTCCTGATCGCTCCACACTCTTAGGTGCATATACCCATGAGACTCATCCCAAGCATGGAGGCTTTGCCAATGAGCCTCTGAATGGTGATGAGGTCATTATGGAGTATGAGCCAGGACGCACAGGTGCTATGCCTACGCTGCTCGTCTCTGGCATCGGCTACATATACAATGCCAAGGTGGACAATAACACCAACAAGCTCCGCATCTTCTTCCCTGGTGAGGATGAGAGTGGAGATCCTATTCCTCAGATCGGTATCAACTGTCCTGAGGGTGCTGAGTGGCAAACGGAGAAGACGGGTGTCTGCCAGCTCATTATGTATGATGAGGAGGGCGTCGGTCTCTGCTCAGGCAACTTGATGAACAATACCAACCAGGACTTCCGTCCCCTTATCCTATCCGCTGCACACTGTATCTCTCTGACCACACGACAGGAGGTAGCGCAGAAGTATCTAGACAAGTGGACCTTTGTATTCCACTATGAAAAGCCTACTTGTAGTAACGGCTCTCTAGCACTCAATCGTGGTAAGTCTATCGTCGGTTGTGATGTCCGCACGTTCCTTCCCTTCTTGGGTATGAGTGATGGTCTGCTTCTTGAGGCACACACACAGGTACCCGAGAACTATCGTGTCTACTACAATGGTTGGGATCGTTGGTCTATGGTACCCAAGACTCCAGTTGTAGGTATACACCACCCGATGGGAGATGCTAAGAAGATCTCTATCGCAGATGGCCCTGTCAGAATAGGTCAGTGGGACACTGGCGATGGCGAGGCTGGAGCAAAGAATGCTCACTTCGAGTTCAAATACAATCATGGAGCTACCGAGGGTGGATCCTCTGGTTCTTCACTCTTTAGCGCTGACCACCTAGTTGTCGGTACGCTCACGGGTGGTCGTACAGAGGGCGATGACTTCTACGGACGTCTTAAGTTCCACTGGGATCACTTTGCCAAGGGAGACTCGACCGACCGTATGGACATCTACCTAGATCCTAAGGATGGTGGTCAGGCTAAGCAGCTAGAGGGTACGTGGCGTAATGGTCTCAAGCCTCTACAGTCTGTGTCTAACCTCAAGGTAGAGGTGACCAATACGGAGGCTCAGCTATCCTGGGCTGCTATTGACAAGAACACGATCCCCGCTAAGTGGAAAGTCTCTTATCGCATCTATCGCAATGGAACCTTTGTCAAGGAGGTTACCGACAATAAGTTTACAGAGTCTCGTGAGGTCGCTCTCGGAGACAAGTCTCGTGAGGGCTCAGTCGTCTACGGTGTACAGGTCCGCTATGACTATGGTGGTGAGACCCTACCAGATGATGGACGTAATGAGGGCAAGGCCTACACCTATGGTGAGTCCGATCTCCTTGAGCAGGGCGCTTACTGGGGTAATGCTGTACACACTATGACTGCTACTCCTAAGGCTAGTAGCAATGGTGTCTTGGTCGCTTGGAGTGAGCCTGCTAACCTTCAGGAGGTCTCTCTCTTTGGTTATCCCGATCCTGACAAGATGGAGTTCATCCCCTACAAGCATCCTAAGGCTGAGCTGAGGGGACGCTACTCTACGCCCAACCGCTACAATCTGACGGTACGTATCGCTAGTGATCGCTTCGTCGGAGAGGCTAGCCCAACACTCTATGCCGTGCGTCTCATACCCGATACGCTCATCAACCTCCCCGAGCCTGAGAAAGCTCAGCGCTACACGATCATCTTGCGCAATGGTATTGCTCGCAATGATATGCTCGGTGGTATGGCTGGTGTCTCTTATGAGCAGTCATTCAACGTGCCAGAAGACTGGAAGCCCGGCGAGTGGGTTACGGTGCTTCTAGACAAGCCCTTCAAGATCGATCCTATGAGCGATCTTTTCATCGGCTATGGTATCCCCAACGAGGACAACGCTGCTGGTGTCGTCTGTGTCAAGAACACCAACGATGCTGTACGTCCTTACCTAGATGGCTTCTTGCTCTCTGGTCAGATGATGGTCCCTGTACCTGAGACCAAGTTCAAGGGCTCTACACCTCCTGAGGAGTATCACGCTATGCGCTTCGTCTTCGCACCTTCTGATCGTGTTGAGAAGCTTGAGAAGTTCGACTGCTTTGCCAAGGGTAAGGTACCCGTACCATTCCCCAAGGTCAAGAGCTACAAGCTCCTCAAGAATGGTAAGGTCATCGCTGAGGGTCTCACGGGCAATGATTACCAAGACCCCACAGGTAGTACGACCGACACCTACACCGTAGAGGTCGTCTATGAGAATGGTGGCGCTTACGCTCCTGTAGGTGTCAGCGAGGTCGAGCGTGCGCTCGAGCCAGTCGCTTATCCTACGCAGCTCGACGCTACGGCTCAGCTATACGTGGACAACAGTGCTGAGGTGCTGACGCTCCGCATCCTGACCGTAGATGGTACTAACGTGATGCAGATCGATCAGCCAGGACGCATCGTAGATCTCTCTACGCTACCTGCTGGTCAGTACGTTGTCGTAATGCAGACAGCTACAGGTACATTCACACAGTACATCACCAAGTAAAGTCACTTCACGAGACCCAGGCCTCATAGCCCATACGGTCTCATTAGGGGCTGCGTGACCAAACAAACTAAGGTGCGCACCCCATAAATCTACAGCTAGGAGCGTGGTAAGGTCATAGAGCCTTATCACGCTCCTAATTTTCTTGAGAGAGCTTTTTGGAGCGAACGAACTCCTCATGTGAGAGGTCGGACTGGAGCTGTAGACTTGTCAAGTCCGACCCACGAGGGGTCGACAATCTACGGCTCTCTGGCACCCATCGGTCGTTCGGGGCTATGCCTCTCCGACCGACGGCTACGAAGCTTCGGACCTCTTACGAGGCCCTTTTTCATGGGAGGGTCGGGGGGGGGGGCTAGAAGTTAGAGACTAGAGGTTAGAGGTTAGAGATTCGATCACTCCGATAGCTCTGATTCCCTCCCCTCTAATCTCTAACCTCTAATTTCTAACTTCCTACGCCCCCCTCGAGGAAATCATCCATTCCACTTTTTTGCTGAGAGGGGGGAACGGTGAGTGGGCTAGGGGAGCTGTTGCAGGGGAAGGGTGATGCGGAAGGTGGTGCCGACTTGTAGCTCGGAGCGCTTGACGTAGATGCGCCCGCGGAAGTAGTGACGTATGATGCGACGTGCAAGCGACAAGCCGAGCCCCCAGCCTCGCTCCTTGGTGGTGAAGCCAGGCTTGAAGATCATCCGCTGCGTGGCTCGTGTCATACCACGGCCCGTGTCGGTGATCTCGAGGTAGGCGTTCTTGCCGTGAGCCTCCGTGGTGATGGTGATCGTGCCCTTGCCGTCCATCGCATCAACGCCGTTCTTGACGATGTTCTCCACAACCCAGCTCATGAGGTCGGGCGTGATGAGACAGTAGAGCTCCTCAGCTGCTGGCTCGAAGAGGATCTCTACCTGTCTGGAGATGCGTCGCGAGAGGTACTGCACGGAGGTAGCGATCAGTCCGTTGAGCTCTATGGGCGAGAGCTCGGGGAGGCTGCCAACCTTTTGGAAGCGGTGGGCGATCAGCTCGAGGCGATTGACATCTTGGCCTATGCTCTCGATGATTTCGGGGGGTAGGTCGTAGCTCTTGAGCAGTTCAGTCCATGCCATGAGCGAAGAGATAGGCGTGCCGAGCTGGTGGGCGGTCTCCTTGCTGAGCCCGACCCATATGCGGTCTTGCTCCCAGTGCAGTAGGCTGCGAATGGTGAGGACGAGGATGATGATGTAGAGGATGAAGATACCCGTCTGCAGATAGGGGAAACGTAGCAACCGCTTCAGATTACTGCTGTCGCTGTAGTAAAGGTATTGGCGTCCAGCGGTGCCTAGGTCTATCTCAATGGGTGCATAGCCAGAGCGAAAAGCCGTGAGCCTCTTCGCCAAGTAGGTTGAGTCACGAGCGACCGCTTCGGGGTCAATGTTTTTGTATCCCAAGATGTTGCCGAGGCTGTCTGTGAGGATGAGTGGTATGGTGGTGTTTGACTCTATGATTTGGAGGGCTAAAGCATTGAGTTGCTCGTCGCTTTGGCTGGCTATGCACTCAGTCGCCTCCGCCCAGGTTTGCATCTTGAGCCGCTCCTCGTCGGCCATACGTCTCACGAGAGGCTCCGAGAGGATGAGCGGTAGGAGTGCCACGACGAGCGCCAGCACGACAAGTAGTATATTGGTAGGCAGGGAGCCGAGTAATCTCCTAGAAGATGACATGTGGGTGAGAATTAGAGTGGCGTGCGCTTGACCCCAAAGGGTACTTTCGGCGCAAAGCTGTATCTTTGTAACGGTTATCTCACGCTTTTATTATCGTCCACACACTTATGACCTCTACACAACATATGCGCCAGCGCATCGTCCAAATGGCTCACACGCTCTTTGTGCAGCAAGGAGTCGAGGAGACGACCATGGTCGCTATTGCTGAGGCTGTGGGGTGCAGTCGGCGCACGGTTTACACCTATTATAAGGACAAGCAGGCGCTACTCATGGCGGTCATAGAGCGGGAGATCAGTCTGATGAGTCAGTCGCTGAGCGAAGTGCTGGCTCGTCCAGGTGATGCGATTACTAAGCTAATGGTCCTGCTGGACAATCATTTGCAGCTGATTCAGAAGACGGTGCAGAGACAAGGCGAGCGCAATGCAAGCTTCTTTAGCGACACTTTCAACGTTGAGCGCCTTCGCCTCAAGTATGACCAGAGCGAGTACGACATGCTCAAGCGGATCCTGCAGGAGGGACACGATCGTGGAGAGTTGCTAGTCCCAGATATCAACTCGACAGCCTACCTGCTCCTCAAGAGCTTCAAAAGTCTGGAGGCGCCTTACATCAATCGCTACCACCATGAGTACGGCAAGGAGGACTACCTCCGCATCATCGCTGCGATGAAGCAGTTACTCAGGCAGGGACTAACCAATCATACAAATACAAAACCTATAACTCAATAGAATCTATGAAACTACTTCAGGACAAAGTGGCTCTGATCACCGGAGCAGCACGTGGTATCGGCAAGGCGATCGCCACGAAGTATGCAGAGGCTGGATGCCATGTAGCTATCAGTGACCTCAAGGTTGCTGACGAAGCAAAGGATTACTACGCTCAGCTGGCCAAGGAGTGCGGTGTCACGATACGCACCTACGAGAGCAATGCTGCAGACTTTGAGGCAGCGCATCAGCTCGTTGATCAGATCGTCGCTGACTTTGGCAAGCTGGACGTCCTAGTCAATAATGCGGGCATCACCCGTGACGGTCTGCTCCTGCGTATGAGCGAGCAGCAGTGGGATGCGGTGATCAATGTCAACTTAAAGTCCGCTTTCAATATGATCCATGCCGCAGCTCCCGTCATGATGAAGCAGCGTCAGGGTAGCATCATCAATATGGCGAGCGTTGTCGGTGTATCGGGCAATGCGGGTCAGGTGAACTACTCCGCCTCTAAGGCTGGTATGATCGCACTGGCTAAGAGCGTTGCCAAGGAACTCGGCTCACGTGGTATCCGTGCCAACAGCATCGCTCCAGGCTTCATCGAGAGCGATATGACAGCCGTCCTAAGCGAGGAGGTACGCAAGGAGTGGGCTAAGCAGATCCCGCTACGCCGTGGTGGCAAGCCTGAGGATGTGGCCAATGTGGCTCTCTTCCTCGCGAGCGACCTCTCCTCCTACATGACAGGACAGGTGCTCTCCTGCTGTGGTGGCATGAATATGTAAAGTCTTAGTAAGCAGACAGATGCCTGACTTACAGATCCTCTACGAGGACAATCATCTCCTCATCGTCAATAAGCCGGCGGGGATGCTCGTACAGGGTGATAGCACGGGCGATACGCCACTCTCGGAGCTTGTCGAGCGCTATCTCATTGATAAGTACGACAAGCCTGGGCGGGCGTTCGTTGGGGTCACGCATCGTATCGATAGACCGACGTCGGGGGCCGTGCTTTTTGCCAAGACATCTAAGGCTCTGGCACGGCTCAACGCTATGTTTCAGCGACGAGAGATCCACAAAGTCTACCACGCTGTGGTCTGTGGCGCCTTTCCCCAGAAAGCGGGCGAGGCGAAGGATCTGCTCTATCGTAATCGCAAGCAAAACAAGAGCTACGTCGTGACGGAGCCTCACGCTGAGGCTAAGCGCGCCTGGCTCACCTACGAGCGTCTTGCCGTGGGCGACCGCTACAGTCTGCTGGCCGTGACGCTTCATACGGGACGACATCACCAGATACGTACGCAGCTGAGCCACATGGGCTACCCGATCAAGGGGGACCTCAAGTATGGCGCTCCACGGAGCAACAAAGACGGCGGGATCTCGCTCCATGCGCGTATATTAAGCTTCGAGCACCCCGTCACGCATGAGCACATCGAGGTCGTCGCGCCGTACCCTGAGGATGATGCTATCTGGTCTTTGCTAAGCCATACGAAGTAACCTAGCAAGCCAACAAAACAAAAGGAGAGCTTCACCTAGTGTGAGGCTCTCCTTTTGCATTTGTGGGTGGAATGCTCGCTTCTGTCCCTCCGCTGATTTCAATCCCTCCTGAGGAAGAGACGAACAGCGAGGGGAAGCGGTATATTCGCAAGGCAAGACAGAAAACGAAGGTAGAGAGTTTGATCCCCTTGCATCCGATAGCGGAGCAGATACTCGCCCTTTACACGAAAGAGCAGAGCAGAGGAGACTACAAGATATTTCCCGATACAATGAGCGACTGGAAGCTACTCAGTCGTCTCAAAGCCGTAGGGTTGGCATGTGGCATCCGTACTCCGTTGACTTGGCACTGTGCAAGATACACGTTCGGCACGCTAACGCTAGAGGCTGGTGTGCCTATTGAGAGCATCGCTAAGATGATGGGGCATTCGTCTATTGCCAGCACGCAAATCTATGCCCAAGTCACTGGCCAAAAGATTGCAAGGGATATGGAGAGGTTGATGGAAAAGCCTCTGTAAACGGAAATTAGCCTGCCTCCTTTCTGCAGTCCGTAGCACCTTTGTAAAAAGCTTAAATCGGACAGCAATAAACACTTTCGTTCTCGTTCCTTTTTCAGTGCTGTTGAGCATACTGTATACTATTTCAAGAGAGGACGGAAGGTTCCCTATTGGGAAAAACCATTGGCTGGAATACCGAACTTTAGGTATTGTCAACGACGAGGGAATACAATACCTTTGTATAGAGGTTCGGGTAATACCCCTAGATATCCCCCAGTCCTTACTAACAATACAATAACTTAAATCCATATTGAATATGAACAATTTAGATATAACTGGTCTCAAGAAGTCTCCCGCCATCGTTGACGGTCTCAAGCAGCTACTTGCAGATTATCACATCTATTATGCCACTCTCAGAGGCTTTCATTGGAACGTCAAGGGTTCAACCTTCTTCGCACTGCACGAGATGTTTGAGTCACTATACAATGGAGTATCAATCGTAATTGATGACATTGCTGAGCGACTATTGCAACTGGATGAAACTCCTGAAAATCAAATCGCCCTACTAGCTGCCCAGGCGAAAATCGTAGCTAAAGGACATCCCGAGTCAAGCGACAAGATGATAGAGCATACGCTTGAAGATATGAAGTATCTTGTCTCTGCTACTCGCTCACTCCTAGCACTCACGGATGAGTCTGGCGATGATGCGACAAATGACTTGCTTATGGGACACCTGAAGACTTTTGAGAAGCAGGTCTGGATGCTCAACTCCTCTAGAGTAAAGTAAAAAGCTCAGGCATTGCGACTCGATAAAAGTTCGAGACAGCACACACATTGTGAGATAGCTCAATCGCTGAAAAAAGCGGTTGAGCTTCTTGCTTATTTGTCTCATTCTATACTATAGCCTCCCCCCAAAAACAAGGTTAATTGATTACACGTTATCTCTAGTTCCAATTTATTGCGTCACTAGTTCAAGTAATCACTTCAACCCATCGAAGTAAAGCAACGCGATCCATAGCAAACGACACACTTTTTGTTGGTGCTATTTGCACACTCATAGAGCCTCTTTTCCTCCATTTGGATTGTGAAAAGGGGCTTTTCGTTGTGTCATGTCTGAGAAAAGCGATGCACTCAGAAGCAAGAAAACCGCCCTTGTGCTTCTTGAGAAAAAACTCTTCTAACTTGGCTTTAGCTCTCGAAAAGGAGTTAATCTTCAAAACAATGTAATACAAAGCAATCTGCACAATGAAGATAGAAGAAAAGGATAGCCCCTCCAAAAACGACCAAATAGAAGCGTATCTTTCAGCTCAGTACGAGTTTCGGTACAACACTGTGTTGCACCGAGCCGAGTATCGTTTACGAGGCAAGGGCGATTACACCGCCGTAGACCGCTATCGTATCAACACCCTCAAGCGAGCCTTGGACAAGGAAGCCAACATACAGACCTCAACAGATAATCTGTACAGCATTATTGAAAGCGATTTCTCCCCACGTATCAATCCCGTGCAAGACTATTTCCGAGCCTTACCGCTAACGAAAGGTAATGCGGAAGCTATCACAGCTCTTGCCGACTGCGTGCGAGTAACCAATTCTGAGAAATGGAAGGAATACCTTACCAAGTGGCTCGTGGCCGTAATAGCCAATGCTATGGACGACAAGCTGTGTCGCAATCACACCTGCCTTGTTCTGACAGGAGAGCAAGGCAAGTTCAAAACGACCTTTCTAGACCTGCTCTGCCCACCAGCTCTAT
>ERZ827520.2479-NODE-2479-length-17073-cov-4.660360_pt1 | contig 17073 bp, 15 predicted proteins | sample MGYA00519581_ERZ827520 | MGnify/ENA primary metagenome ERZ827520 (study PRJEB31778, sample SAMEA3449339) | human gut metagenome | biome: human gut; feature: human-associated habitat; material: faeces | place: United Kingdom | collected 2010/2012 ...
TCTACATACACATAGGGATATTTCCCACCCTGTAACGGTCGGTTTCTCCATTCCTGCAAAGAAACCGGGTTATCCTATGAAACCTTGAAGTTTTACTGCAATCAGGGACTGATTCCCCATGTAAAACGCGATCATAATAACTACCGCATCTTTGATAGTCGCGATATTGCTTGGATCAAAAGCCTGACTTGCCTAAAAGCCTGCGGTATGAGCCTTCAGGAGATGAAGGCATACCTTTCCCTCTGTATGGAAGGGCGGGCTTCCATTCCTGAGCGAAAAGCCATCCTCGCAAGAAAACGGGACGATCTATTGAAGGCTATTGAGGAGTTGAACGTATGCATCGCGTATATTGACGGGAAACAGCAGTTTTACGATGACGTCCTTTCTGGGAAAGTGGAATATTATAGCAATTTGATCCTATGCGAAGAAAATGCGAAGAAAAATGAAAACGTAGAGGAACGTGTTAACCGTTAAAAATACCGGTGCGGTGAAATTGTATCATTGTGACGTCCTAACACAGAAAAATGCCCGGAAACCGTGTTTTCATGCGGCTTCCGGGCATTTGCCTTTGGGTTTCGGTGAACCCATGCGGGGTTGGGAGGACGCTAAGCGTCCTCCTTTTTACTCAAAGGATGATATTTTTTGCAGCGCCTGTTCAAAATCCATAATCAAGTCGCCGATATTCTCTATTCCCACGCTCACGCGCACGAGATCATCGAATACCCCGGCGTCCTCCTTTTCCTCACAGGTGCTGTGCAACGCCATGGTGGAGGCCGGGTGAACCACAAGGGTTCTTGTATCGCCTATGTTGGACACAATAAAGGGCAGCTTAAGCTCCCTCATTAGGGCAAAGGCTCTTTCACGGGAGCCGGTCCTTATCGTAATAATTGTACCGAATCCGTTTTTGAGCACTGCCTTTGCGGTTTTGTAGCTTTTGCTTGTTTCAAGTCCCGGGTAGTTCACCGTAATGCCGGGAACACGCGACAGATATCGAGCAAGAGCAAGCGCGTTGCTGCATTCTCTTTCAAGGCGCAAGCCCATTGTCTCCATACCTATAAGGTTTAAAAAGGCGTTTTGCGGTGAAAGACAGCCGCCGTGATTTGTCAGAAGGTCGGCGCGGAGCCTTGTAATATAGCAATGCTCCTTCTGCTCAAGGAAACGAGCCATCTGTGGAAATCTGCCGGTATTCCAGGGGAAGGTTCCTCCGTCCGTAACCACTCCGCTTATGGCGTTGCCGGCGCCGTTGATATATTTGGACGTGGAGTTTATTACCACATCCGCTCCCATCTTAAGAGGCGTTGCAAGGAATGCGGTTGCCATCGTATTGTCCACGATCAGGGGCAGGTTATGGGCATGGGCGATCCCGGCAAGCGTCTCAATGTCGGTCACGTCAAGGCTCGGATTGCCAAGAGTTTCGGCAAAGAGCAGTTTTGTTTTTCCGTTTATGGCGCTTTCAAGGCCCTGCCAGTCGTTGGGCTTTACATAGCGCACGGCGATGTTGAACTGCTCGAATCCGTTGAACAGGTTAATCGTTCCGCCGTACAGACCCGCGCTTGCTATGAATTCATCCCCGCTTCTTAGAATGCTTAGAATCGAATAGGTTATTGCAGCCATGCCGGAGGCGCAAGCCACGGAGGCCACGCCGCCTTCCAGCTCGGTCATGCGCTCCTCAAAGGCGGCAATGGTTGGGTTGTTTATGCGGCTGTAGCAAAAGCCCAGCTTTTTCTTTGCGAAGATATCGGCCATGTCCTCTGCGCTTTCCTGCGCAAAGGCGCTTGACTGGTAGATGGGCGGATGTACAGAGCCGTTGGTACCCACTTTTCTGTCTGTTGTTGCGCCGTGAAGAAGCACCGTGTTGAAGCCGCGTCCGTTCGCCTTCGCGATTTCCATGGCCATCCCGGCCGATATGGCGATCGTGGAGACGCCATATCGGCCGCTGTAGCGCATGGTGTATGTCTTCCTGCCAAGAATCACATCGTAGGAGCTCCAATCGATGTCCTTTTTCCGAACATTGTTTCTTACCTCATTTAAGAACTCCCTCGGTACCTCGCAAATCGTATGGCCTCCGAGATAGGTGTCGAAGGGGAGGGCAAGAGCCCTGCCGAGCGTCTTCTCTAGGGCCTCCAGGGTGTCGTGATTTTCGGCAAACATCCACATGTCGGGATTAAAAGCGTCGCCGGCAACAAGGAGCCGTTCCTCCAAAACGAGAAGCCCGACAGTTCCCCTTGTGTGACCCGGCAGCTCAATGACCTTTACGGTAAGGCCGCCGAGATCAAAAACGCTGTCCGGTCTGAGAGGGCGCATTTCGGCCAAGGGTTGCTGAGCAAAGGTTTCTTTTCCCGATTCCTCAAGCCCGTTCTGACACTTAAGCCGGTCATAGACCGCGCGTCGTCTTTCGGCCGTGTTGGCGCTTTCATAAAGGGCCATGTCGGCAGGGTGAATATACACACTGCCGTATTGGTAATTTCCCAGCGTGTGGTCGGGATGCCCGTGACTGTTTATGACGGTATAGGGAACGGATAGAAGCGAATCCGTAAACTTTCTGTTGTCGGCTATGCCGTAGCCTGTATCCATCACAATGGCCCTTTCACTGCCCTTTATGATGGTAAAGTACACGCCGTGGGCTTCCTGAATCTGCCAGATTCCGTCCCGTATCCGAAATAATTCATGCATCCGCTTCTACCTCCATGGTTCAATAGGTCTCGTCCACTCCGTCCAAAAACACGTAGGCCTTCTTAATAAAGGCGTCGACGTCGGTGTTTTCATCCAACAGGCCGATCTTAACAAATTCGTTTACGTTCTTAACGACAGCGTCGTAACCGCCCTGAACAGAGGGCTTGCACACATAGCTGTCCAGTATCTTTCCAAACAGTTCCGAATTTCCGGACAGATATTCCTTTTCAACCAGGTACGCGGCGGCTTCCATTGGATTTTCGTCCACCCATGCGGAGGCCTTCATTACGGCTCTGGTGTATTTGGCGGCAATTTCAGGATGCTTTTCCGCCAGATCGGCGGTAACAAAGGTAGCGCAGCAGTACTCGTCCTTATAGGGTTCGTCCACAGCCGTGTCCAGCAGGGTCTTGTAGCCATAGTTGTTAATGGCAACGGTTGCGGCCGGGTCAACAAGGCAGATAGCGTCAACGGCGCCGTTGTCAAGGGCCATTGCCAGATCCGAATTGCTGTAGACAACGAAGTTAACCTCCAGATTGTCCGGGGTAACGCCTACGCCCGCATTGTAAAGCGCTCTTTTCAGCAGCACGCAGGGAGCCTCGGCAAGGCCGACAACGCCAACTGTCTTGCCCTTAAGATCGGCGATTGCGTTGACGCCGGAATCCGGCTTTACAAGGAGCTTTATGCAGCCGTTGTGAATGCCGGCCGTCATGGTGATGTTAAGGCCGTTGCTTATAGGCTGAATGAATTTGCTTACAAGGCCGTAGCACGCGTCAACCTGGCCGGAGCCGACATATTCGGTCACAAGTCCGTCCATTTTCACTACTTCATAATCGAGGCCTTCTTCATCGAAATAGCCTTTTTCGATGGCTATCTGAAGCGGGGCCTGGCACAAAACCGTGCCGTAGCCAATTTTAAGCTTGTAGTCGTCTCCTTTGTCGTCGCCCTTGCTGCAACCTGCAAAGGCAAGGGAAAGAAGCATAAGCAGCGCCAGTAGCCATGCCGATTTTTTCTTCATAGTTGTTTCCTCCTGATTTACGAATTCTCCCGTCCTTCGGCAGGAATATATGCTAAATGTAGTAACTCAAATCGTTTGCTACATTTCCGCCGTAGTGCAGAATCTTCAGAATTTTGGCATGGTAGTGCAAAAAGTCAGGGTTGCTTCTGTCACGCGGCCTGCCCATGCGAATATCGATAATCTGCTCAATCTTCGCAGGTCTCGGCGACATTACAACCACCTTGTCGGAAAGATAAATGGCCTCGTCCACATCGTGGGTGACCATAATCATGGTCATGTTTTCCTCTTTCCATATGCGCAGAATTTCGTCCTGCATGTTCATTCTCGTAAAGGCGTCAAGAGCGCCCAGGGGCTCGTCAAGGAGCAATATCTTTGGTTTCCCCACAAGCGTTCGTGCGAGGGAAGCCCTTTGACACATGCCGCCGGAAAGCTGATGGGGATACGATTTTTCAAAGCCTTCCAGGCCCACGAGGCGAATATATTCTTCTACACGCTCCTTGTTCTGGCGGTAGATGCGGCGCGTCTTTAATCCGAAGGCCACATTTTCATAAATATTGAGCCAGGGAAACAGCGTTGGATTCTGGAACACAAGACCGCGCTCGTAGCTTGTTCCCGAAATTTTTTCGCCATCCAGCAGAATCGTCCCCTCGTCCGCCGTGATAAGACCGGCGACAAGGCGGAGCAGAGTGGATTTCCCGCAGCCGGAGGGACCTATAAGGGAGGTGAAGGAGCCGGCCTCGATATTGAGGTTGACGCCGCTGAGCGCAACAAGCTCTTTCTCGCCGTCCCTCTGGAACTTTTTCACAACGTTTTGCACGCTAAGTCCGCCTACCACTTTATAACCCCCTTCTGCCACAGAAGAATCTTGTCTCTTACCTTAAATAGCAGGGTGATCAGAATGGAGAACGCCACCGCTATAACGATCAGCCCGGCGTATACGTTGGCATAGGAGAGCATTTCCTTCTGCCAGTTAACATACCAGCCGATGCCGTATTTGGCGCCTATCATCTCGGCCGTCACAAGTGTGATAAAAGAGGCGCAGGTTCCGTTGAACAGTCCTAAAAACATGTGGGGCATGGCCGCAGGAATGCCTACCTGAAAAATTTGAGAGAAACGACCGGCGCCCAACGTGCTTGAAACCTCAAAGTAGGAGTTCTGCACATTGCTGATGCCGCTGCTTGTCATTATGGTTGTGGGGAACCACACCGAAACCGCTATAAGGAAGGTGCTGGCTGAAACAGCCGAAGGGAAGCATACCAGAACAAGCGGAATCCACGCCGTGGAGGGGATAGGCCCGAGCAGGCGGACGGGGGGCATCAGCCAGTAGCTGACCTTTTTGCTGAAGCCTGCGGCTATTCCGCATATAAAGCCCACGATAGCCCCGGAGAAGTAACCCACAAGCAGAAGCCTGGCCGAATATAAAAGACATTTTCCAAGCAGTCCCCTGTCCGTTACAAGCACCCCGAACACCTTGTCAAGCGAGGGAAAATACAGTACCGGGAGTAGGGCGGATTTTGCGGTGATAATATTCAGAATGTTCAGGAAAAGAACGGCCCCCGCAATAAAACAGCCCTTGTAGATGAGCCATTTCTGGATGCTCTTTACGCCAAAAGAAAGCAGAAATGCCACGACATAGGCAGCAAGCCCAATCCAGAGCGCATAGGTAAAATAAGGCGCTTCAACATTAGGATGCTTTTCGGAATTGGGAATTGTCGTCTGCAACACCAATGCGAACAAAATGGATAGAATGGGCAGAATTTCTTTTATGACGTCAGGCTTATGAAGTTTTGTACCGCTGTCCATGCTACACCCGCTCCTTCTTTTTCATTCAACGGTTTCGATTATAGCATACTTTTCCTATAAAGTAAATAGGTATTGTATGTTTTCTTGCGGAGACAATGCGATTTTCGCACAAATACTGAAAACAGCTGAAACCATACACTTTTATTGTGAATATTCTTTATGATAGTCACGCTTATCTAATTTTTGTACCCTCTATTCTTCAAAGCATCTAGGATTCAACTAGTCAAGTGCCGGAAAAAGACCGGGAAGCCGCCTGAAAACAGGGGCTCCCGGCCTTTTCGTTTTTCTTGTTTTGGGTAGCTTCTGTCGCTGCCCCATGCCGTAACCCTCACGAGGGATTAGTCGGGTGATTGTCGAGCGGTTCCTTGGTGGCTTTGACTCCACGCCGTCCTGCTGCTTATTGGTTGGGAGACTGTGCCATAGGCCCGGGAAGAACGCATATCGGCGCTCCGCAGCGTTTTGGGGACTCATATCGGGGCGCCCGGGGCTTCGACGCTTCCCAATTGGCGTCCCGGAAGATTCTGTTTTCGTCTGCCGCTCGTGCAGGCATATGGATATTCCGGTAACCTGAAGATAATGAAGGGAATAATAAACAGCCCTTCCGACGGAAAATACAAAGGAAGCGGCCGTTTTCTTCTTTGCGGCGGCGACGGGATAGCGTATAATATAAACGGATAATTCTAAGAATTTTCACTATACTACTTATCATTCAGGAGGTCTATGCTATGATTCTTAAAAACGCGACGGTATATAACGACGAATTCCTGCCCGTACGCGCCGACGTGGAGACCGACGGCGAATGGATCAAAACGGTAGGAGACTGCGCGGGGGACGGCGAAGCTTACGACCTGACCGGCTGCACGGTCATCCCCGGCCTGATCGACATGCATATCCACGGCTGCGCGGGCGCGGATACCGGCGACGCGACGCCTGAGGCGCTGCGCGCTATGTCCGACTGCCTGGTGAAGCGGGGGGTGACTTCCTTCTGCCCCACCTCCATGACCCTTTCGTTTGAAGAGCTGACCCAAATTTTCGCCAATGTCGCCGCCGTGAAGGATGAGGTGGACGGCGCGTATATTCAGGGCATCAATATGGAAGGCCCGTACATCGCCATGTCCAAGAAGGGGGCGCAGAACGGCGCGTTTGTCCGCAACCCGGATAAGGACGAGTTCCGCCGGCTGTATGACGGCTGCGGCGGGCTGATCCGGGTGGTGGATATCGCCCCCGAATGCGACGGCGCGGAAGCCTTTATCCGGGAAGTCCAGCCCTACTGTCCGGTGTCTATCGCGCATACGGCGGCCGGGTATGACGAGGCGTGCAAGGCCATTGAATGGGGGGCGCGCCATGCGACCCATCTGTATAACGCGATGAGCGGCCTGACCCATCGCGCGCCCGGCGTGGTCGGCGCAGTATTCGATCACGCGCAGGAGGTCGGGATGCGGGCCGAGCTGATCTGCGACGGCTTCCATATCCATCCCGCCGCCCTGCGGATCGCTTTCCGTATGCTGGGAGAGGACGGCTCCGTGATCGTCAGCGACTCCATGCGGGCCGCCGGCCATACCGACGGGGAGTACGACCTCGGCGGACAGACCGTATATGTGAAGGAGGGGAAGGCGCTGCTGGCCGACGGCACCATTGCCGCTTCCACCTCCAATGTGTATGAGGAACTGAAAAACGTCATCCGCTTTGGTATCCCGATGAAGCAGGCGATCAAGTCCGCTACCATTAACCCCGCCCGCGCCATCCGGGTGGATGATGTGACCGGCTCCATCAAGGAGGGCAAGCGCGCCGATCTGCTGGTGCTGGACGAAGACCTGAACATCAAACTGGTCGTGGTGAAGGGAACGGTCAAGGTCAATAATCTGGGCTGATCCCGACGCCCCCGAACAGAGCAGATTTCGCCGCCCTGTGCTTTTGCGCCGGGCGGCGTTGTGTTTCCTTTGATCGTGCAACACAAAAAGTTTACATCTTCCCGTTGGCGTATTGGTGCGGATTTGCTTGACTTGTTGTAGCCTCCGCGGTATGATATAGATAAATCTGGACAAAATACGACGGTAGGAGGTTCGATACGATATGAGAGATCACAAGGAAACCAAATGGACATTGGTCGTTATTCTGGCGGCAGTTGTTGCGGCGTTGACGACGGTCGCGGTTCTTCTGACGCGTTCGAGGATGAAGAAAAAAGCGCTGTCCGCCTATAACGATACCATCGATTACGATTTTGACGACTGCGACTGCTACGGCGAGGATGACTGCTGTTGCGCTTTTGAGAAAGATGAGCCGGTGCAGATCCCGCTTGCCAAGCCGGAGGATGAGGCTGCCGCAGCGGAGGGCGCAGAGGACTGATTCCTCTTTCCGTTACCGGCAACTGGTTAGTTGTATATGGGCATAGGAGAGGGCGTTTCCCACAGGGGAACGCCTTCTTTGCGTATTCTCTCTCTATATATACTCTATTCGAACGACGGCAGGATTACCGCCGCCGTTTTTCGGAAAAATTCGCGGTGAAGCGGTTGCGTCCCCGCGCGGTTTTTGTTATACTAAGCTCTGAGTTGACAAAAAAATAACGAAATCGACAGAAATACGATTTGAGGAGGAGCCCCCTTGGATTGGATTATGCGGGTCGTAGAGAGTATCAACACCTTTTTGTGGGATTTTGCCCTGCTGTTTCTGCTTTGCGGCGTCGGAGTGTATTTCACTATCCGGCTCCGGTTTGTGCAGATAAGGAAGTTTGGCGCCGGGATGAAGGCGGTGTTCGGCAGTGTCCGGTTGCGGGGCGAAAAAGCGAATGAGGACGGAATGAGCTCCTTCCAGTCCCTGACCACGGCGATTGCCGCGCAGGTGGGCACCGGGAATATTGCGGGGGCGGCAACCGCTATCGCGGCCGGCGGTCCGGGGGCGATCTTCTGGATGTGGGTGTCCGCTTTTTTCGGCATGGCGACGATTTTCGCGGAGGCGACCTTGGCGCAGCAGTTCAAAACCCGGGTGGACGGGGAAGTGACCGGCGGCCCGGTGTATTATATAAAAGCGTTCTTCACCGGGAGGTTCGGAAAATTCCTGGCCGGATTTTTCTCAGTGGCGGTCATCTGCGCCCTCGGCTTTATGGGAAATATGGTGCAGTCCAATTCCATCGGCGCGGCTTTCCAGACTGCGTTCGGGATCAACCCGCTGATCGTCGGAATTTTGGTTGCCGCGGTCGCCGCGTTTATTTTCCTGGGCGGCGCGCAGCGGATCAGCGCGGTGACCGAAAAGATCGTGCCGGTTATGGCAGTGTTTTATGTGCTGGGCTCGCTTGTGATCCTTGTGGTGAATTATCGGCATATTCTGGCCGCGTTCCAGCAGATTTTTGTGCTGGCCTTTTCGCCGCAGGCGATCGCGGGCGGCGTGGTGGGCGCAACCGTGCAAAAGGCGGTACGTTACGGCGTAGCCCGCGGCCTGTTCTCCAACGAAGCGGGGATGGGCTCCACCCCGCACGCCCATGCCCGCGCGAAAGTGAAGCATCCCTGCGAGCAGGGGGTGGTGGCGATGATCGGCGTATTTATCGACACCTTCGTGGTGCTTACCCTGACCGCGCTGGTGATCCTGACCACCGGCGCGCTCAGCTCCGGCAAGGACGGGGCCGAGCTGGCGCAGCAGGCGTTTAACTCGGTATTCGGATCCTTCGGCAATGTGTTTATCGCGATCTGTATGCTGTTCTTCGCGTTTTCCACCATTATCGGATGGTATTTCTTTGGGGAAGTCAATGTCCGGCATCTGTTTGGCAAAAAGGCGGTGAAGCCTTATGCCGCGCTGGTGGTGCTGTTTATCGTCCTCGGCTCCGTGATGAAGGTACAGCTGGTGTGGAACCTGTCGGATATGTTTAACGGTCTGATGGTGATCCCCAATCTGATCGGCGTGCTTGCCCTCAGCGGCGTGGTGGTTTCACTCTGCCGACGGTATGAGACGGGTAACCTCTCGCCGCTGCAATGGAAAAAGCCGGTCCGAGTCAAAAAGGCGTCCCTTTCAAAGCCGCAGGAATAAAAGGTTGTTTTCGTTGCACGGGGGATATGTTTATCCGTCGGAGCATGGAATTAACACTAGAAAGGTTGAGGTTTATCATGAAAATCGCGGTAACTTTGGAAAACGGCGAGGTCTTTCAGCATTTCGGCCATACGCAGACCTTCCTGATCGCGGAGACCGACGGCGACGGCTTTACTACCCGCGTGCTGGACGCACAGGGCAGCGGCCATGGCGCGCTGGCGACCCTGCTGCGGGAAAACGGCGTGCAGGTGCTGATCTGCGGCGGTATCGGCGGCGGCGCGAAAAACGCCCTGCAGGAAGCGGGGATCGAGCTGGTCGCCGGTGCTTCCGGGAATGCGGAGGAGCAGGTGCGGGCCTATCTGGCGGGACAGCTGAAGCACGATCCCACCGTCGCCTGCGCGCATCATCACCATGGGGATGGTCATTCCTGCGGCGGACGCTAAACCCAAGGTGCAATTGGCGATGACCATCCATGAAAAGCCGCCGGCCGGCGCGCTGCTTTGCGCGTTGCGGGCCGGCGGCTTTTCTGCGCGCTGGCGGCGTTATTTTTCGCGGACTTTTTCCGCAAAGGCGTTGTTTACGATCTGGTCATACGGCGCTTTCTTGGCAAGCTCGCCCGCTTGGGTCATGACTTCCTGCAGCAGGCCGAAGGATTCCTCGCTCATTACCGGGTCAGTGTTCCATGCACCGATATCCTGATAGCGCTGCACCACCGAGGTAAGGATCGCCGTATCGCTGTCGGGGAAGGAGGGGGCCACCGCTTCGGCGATCTCCTGCGCGGAGTGGGAGGAAACCCACTGCTGGCCGCGGTAGACGGCGCGGGTGAATTTCTCAATAACGTCCGCATTCTCGGCAATATAGCTTTTTTTGGCGAAATACGCGGTGTAGGGGATTTCACCGGCTGCTTCGCCGACGGAGGCGACAATGTAGCCCTTGCCTTCCGCTTCCAGCGTGGAGGCGGTTGGCTCAAAAAGGGTGACGTAATCGCCGGTGCCGCCGGTAAAGGCTCCCGCCATCAGCGCAAACTGGATGCTGTTGTCCAGCGTGACGTCGGACGCGGGATCCAGCCCGTTTTTGCGGATAACATATTCCAGCGCCATATACGGCACGCCGCCCTTTCGGCCGGGAAGGATGGTTTTCCCGCGCAACTTCTCCCACGAGAAGTCAGGATCGGGCTCCCGCCCTACGAGGAAGGAGCCGTCCCGGCGGGTCAGTTGAGCGAATACCTGGGTGAAATCCTCCTTGCCCTCGTTGTAGACGTAGATAGAGGCCTCCGGCCCGGCAAAGCCGATGTCGATATTGTTGGAAAGCACGGCGGCCATGACCTTATCCGCGCCCTCCCCAGTGGAAAGCTCGACATCCAGCCCCTCTTCTTCGAAGTAGCCGAGATTCAGCGCGGCATACTGCGGGGCGTAGAAAATGGAATGGGTGACTTCGCAGACGGTGACCTTGACCTTCTTATCCCCACCTTTGCAGGCAGGCAGAAGCAGGAGCAGCGAGGCGGCGAGCGCGACGCAGGCAATGCGGCGGATATGTTTCATCATAAGCTTCCTGTCCTTTCCCGGCGTTGTGCCCGGAAAGGACACAAAACCGCAGTAAAAAAGGGCGCGTTCGGAACGCCATACCGCGCGCCCTTCATGCATGGTATGGCATTTTTTGCTGTTGGCCGGCGGAGATAACGGCGCTTTCCAGTTTATGCCCGATGCCTCCGGATAGTGCCCGTACAGGAAAAAAGCGATGGGCGCGGCATAAAAACGGCGGCGGGCGAAGATAGAGCCAAAAAGCGGCGACAACCGTTTTTAGTGCCCGTACCAGCGCATAACGAGCTTTTGCAGCAGGACAACGGCTTCATACATCAGCGCGGCTACTACCGACAGGATAATCACGCTGGACATTACCAGATCCAGCTTGAATACCTGCCCGCCGTAGACAATCAGATAGCCCAGCCCAGCCTTGGATACCAAGAATTCTCCGGCGATTACGCCGACGAGGGACAGGCCGATATTGATTTTCAGGGAGTTAAAGAGGGTGGCGATGTTGTAGGGAAAAACCACCTTTACGAAAATCTGGCGCTTGTTGGCGCCGAAGGTCTTCGCCATTTTGATGTATTCCTTGTCGGTGCTGCGGAAGCCGTTCAGCATTTCCAGAACCGTGACGATCAGTGAGATGGCGAGCGCCATGAAGATAATCGCCTCGGTGCCCGCCCCTACCAGAATAATAATGACTGGGCCGAGGGCAATTTTGGGCAGGGAATTGAGCACTACGAGATACGGCTCGCTCACCTTGGAAATGAAATCGCTCCACCACAGGATCACGGCGAGCGCGGTGCCCAGGATTACGCCGAGGAGGAATCCCACCAGCGTTTCATACACCGTTACGCCGATATGGGTAGCCAGGCCGTTCTGCGCCATGTTCATATAGGTGGCGAGGATGCGGGAGGGCTGGGACAGGATGAACGGGTCGATCCAGCCGAGACGGGCCGCGACCTCCCAAAGGATCAGGAGGGCGGCGAGGATGCCAATCTGACAGACCAGAATCAGACGGCGGCGGCGTTTCTGCTTTTGCAGATAGCGGATGCGTTCGACGGACAGAGCGGGCGGCGTCACATTATTCATCGGCGCTCAGCTCTTTCCATATGTAGTCGAAGTATCCGCTGAATTTCGAGCTGTTCCGAACGGACAGCGGCGTTCTGTTCTCCATTTCAAAATCAATCTCCATGATCTCCTTCACGCGGGCGGGCCGGGAGCTGAGGATCAGAATCCGGTCCCCCATACTGATGCTTTCCGGAATGTCGTGGGTCACCATCAGGGTGGTGATCTTCTCCTGCTTGAGGATACGGTATACGTCGTCGGTTACGGTCAGCCGGGTCTGATAATCCAGCGCCGAAAACGCTTCGTCCAGCAGCAGGATATCGGGGTTGATGGCCAGCGTACGGATCAGCGCCGCCCGCTGCCGCATTCCGCCCGACAGCTGAGCGGGGTATTTATCCTTGAATTCGTACAGTCCGTATGTCTTTAGCAGGCGGTCGGCTCGTCTGCGGGTATCCTCGTTCAGCATACCGCGGACCTCCAGCCCGAACAGGACGTTCCGGTAGATCGTCCGCCAGTCGAGCAGGTTGTCTTTCTGCAGCATGTAGCCGATATGGGCGGAAACGCCTTCGATTTTTTCACCGTTGACGTAAATCTCTCCCGCAGTCGGCCGGAGCAGCCCGGCGATAATGGACAGCAGGGTGGATTTCCCGCAGCCGCTCGGGCCGACGATGCTGATAAATTCCCCTTTGTCCACGGTGAAGGAAATATCCTCCAGCGCATTGACCTCGCCGTTCTTTGCCTGATATTTTTCCTGTATTTTGTGTACCCGGAGTACTTGCAACCATATCACCTCGTTCATCCCGGCGCGGGTCCGGCGGGCAGAGCCGCGCCGTCAGTGATAAGCGTTTTTCTGCGACAGGACAGGCCGGCGGAAAAAACGCTTTCATAAGCAGTTTATGTCGGCCAGTCCGGTTCGGTTCGATACGATACGATACGGATACGCTCCCCCTGTACGGAGAGGGAGTAAGGGAGTAAGGGAGTAGGAGAGAAAGGCAGGAACAAAGAGCAGCCGGGAGCGCATGCCGGGCGTCCGGCAATGGTTCAACCGATATCTGTCAGGCGAAATTGGCAAACGAAAAGCGGCGCGGAGACAAAAAGCTCTGTGCCGCTTATGAAAGATGCTGTTGTATTTTGAAGAATCCTCTATTGTTCATTCATATTATTGACTTTTACATAAAATTAATATATAATTTTTCCGCGCAATTATATATATTTCGCATGTTTAATTATGCAGGGAGGGATATTGATGGCTTTCGGAGGCAGGTTCTTTCCAAAGGAGAAGAATAAAATAGACGAGGGAGAAAAGGAAACACTGGAAAAGCAGGGAGAGCAGAACGTTTTCCAAGGACAGGAGATTTCTGACGAGGGGGAAAACGTGGGTGTGCCATATAATCCGCCGCTGGAATCGGCGGCGGAGCCTTTTCCGCGCCGCCGCATAATTTTTGTAACGGCGAGTGCTGCTGCACTGGTTCTCGTATTGGCGCTTTCTCTGAATTTCTTCAAAGCGCCCGGCCTGGAAAAGGCGGATTTGCCACCAACCTCCTATACGGCCGCGCCGGCTGCCGAAGAGTCCGAGGTGCGGCCGACCCCGACGGAAAACGCCGCCGCCACGACGGAAGGCACGGTATCGCAGAGCAGTCCGGCTTCCGCCTCAGCGGCCGTTACGACAGTCAGGGCGACGCCGAAAACCACGCCGAAGACCACGGCGGCGGGGAATACGCCTTCTCCCTCCGGGATTAAAAATGTCAGCTATACGACGGACCCGAACGTGTTGATTTCTATCGACGGACAGCCTTGCATGGCCTTTTCCCTGTACGCAGCGTTCGCCGCGGTGGAAGAGGGGAAAAAGGATTATGAAAAAGGAATTTCACCGCCGATGATGTTTACACCGCCGGATTATCTGGGTACGGGGGATCCGGGGCATTTCGCCAATTATGCCGTGGATTATTTTATTATGGCCCAGTGGGCCAGCCATGTGGATTATACGGAAGGACTGACGGAACAGATCGGCATCATGGGCTTCGAAGGCGATTATTATGAGCGCGTATACGCGAACGGCGTTTCCGTTACGCTGTTATCCTGGGATACCGATCTGGAGAGAGTATTCCAGCATTACCGGCGGATCGGGAAATTATCGGTGCCCGATTCCATGCGGCTGGAATGTATCCGGAAAAATAACCTGATGTTTACGAGGGAGTTTACCCTGTTTTGGAGCGGTGGTAAACCCGACAGCGCGGCCTACGCCGAGGCGGAGAGCATTGGGCGCGAGTTTGCCGACTATTTGTGCAAATATGGATACGATCAGGCGAAGTATGACGAGATAGCCGGCCGGTGCGCTCCTCTTGGAACAGAGCCTGTGTCGCAATTTTCGAGTATGAAAGACATTAAGCCGGGGGTGGCTCAGGGCACGTTCTCTGTAGAGAAGGTAGGTACAACAATAAACTTTTACATGCGCTTTGACGGGGAGGCTTATTATAAACAGGGCTTTCACGAGGTGATGGGCGTCGAGTATAATGATCTGTATTTCCAGAGGCCGATGTTCTATGACACCCTGCGCCGGGAAATGATGGAGCAAAAGATCACGATCAATAAGGAGAAGGTTTTAGAGGTTTATCAGAAGAAGGCCTATTTGCATTCTTAAAGGTTGTTGACACGCCCTGTTTCAAAGAAAAGCAGAAGCCGAATAAACAGAATGCCCAAGGATAAAAGCCACACGACGCACTGCGCCGTGTGGCTTTTATCCTTGGGCAAAATATGGTTTCGCTGCATGAGGACAATTACTATCCGTACAGGTTCTGCATGTTTCCTGTCGGTGTGTTTCAAGACAACACATCCTATAATCACACTCATCACAGCAGCATTCTATATAATTCCGTATTTGTCAACATGTTTTCCGTTTCCCGGACAATCCACTCTTGGATTGCCTGGTATCAACTCTACTCCAGTAACATCATTAATCATATTGTCGCCCTCAAGAATCACGTATATAGACTAATTCATTGTATAATGTATTAGTCTATATGTAAAGAGTAAAACTAAGATACTATCTAACCTAAATATAAGTTATGGGGAAATATCTTATGATAAAATTGAACGTGCTGAATTTATTAGCGAAAAACGGTAAGACAAAATATTGGTTATACAAACAGCTTGGAATGAGTTATCAGAACTTCAGCAAAATGATAAACAATCAGACAAAGTCAATACGCTACGAAAACATTGAGACAATATGTTTATTATTAAAGTGCACTCCCAACGAGCTTTTTGAAATAACCAAGGATTAAAAACAACGGAAAAAACGAATCACCGGAAGAAATTCAGCTTCCGGTGATTCGTTTTTCATACTCCATTACGGATACGGCCCGTTTCGCGGGGCGTTTCCTTCTAGTCTTCTTTGGTCCCTTCCGGCGGTACGCCGGCGGGGGAACCCGCAGGGGTGGCCGGAACAGCCGAAACGGCGGGAACGGAGGGGATAGAAGGGACGGCCGGGATACCGCTGCCTGCCGCTGTGTCCGCCGGAGCGGGCGCAGCAGGAACAGAAGCCGCCGAGACGCCGCCGGCTCCCGCAGCTCCCGCATCCGGCATCACCGGCTGTGCAATGCCGCTGGTTGGGACAGGGATGCCACCGGCGGGTGACTGTACCGGCAGGGTCGACGCTTCGGCCGCCGGAGCATAGGGGTTGGAAGCCGGGACATAACCCTCCGCCGCGGGATACAGCGGACGGCCCTCATTGGCATAGGCGAAGATATGCCGGCGGACAGCCACGATGCCGAGCACGGCGATCACCAGGCCGATCACGAGATTGCCGACCATCTCTCCGGTATATTCGGGATCGGTCAGCGCCTCAAAGACCGTCCCGGCCGAAAGCTGGAAAAGCTCGCCGGCGGACAGGACAACGCCCTGTTCCTCCGCGATTTCCGCCCATGCCTGCCAGTAAACACACACATATCCTGCAAACTCCGCAAGGCAGATGGCGACGACCGACAGCACGATCACCGATACCATGGCAAAGGGAGCGCTGCGCGCGCCCTTAAACAGCTTATAGCCGAAAAAGGAGGCGAGACCGACCACAAAGCCGAGCCAGCCGACGAAAAAGCTGAAGAAGGTGCTGACGATAAACCAGGGAATGACCCCGACCAACGCACCCAACAGCGCGCCGAGCAGGCCAAGAAAGTAAGAGCCTACGGTGGGCTTCTCCGCCGCTGCAGGCGAGGGAACGGGAGGATATGCCGGGGCGGGAGAACCCGTGGGGGTGACGACCGGTTGTTCCATAAAGTTGACCATCCTTTCACATGGGCGGAAAGAGGGGCCCTCCGCCCTCTCTTTTTACGCCCCGCTTGCTGAGTTATCCCGCCGGATACGGCCGCGCCGGGGGGGATATCCCTGTCCGGAAAGCGCTCAAAACGGCGGAATCCATAAGAAAATTATAGCGCGGGACAGGAAATCCTGTCAACAAATTTTAGACCGGGACCGAAAATCCGCGGGATGCCTTGCATTTTAGGCGGAAACCGTATATAATAAAACAACACGCAGCGGCGGCCGAACGGCCGGAAAAACGCGGCGAATAGGGAGAAAATAAGATACCGGGCCGCATGCTTTGGGGCATACGGGCGGGCGGGTCCTGTGCGACGGTGCGCCGTGAACCATGTCAGGCGGGGAACCGAGCAGCATTAAGCGGTTGCCGCCGTGCGCCGCAGCCAACCTGTCCGTCCGTATGCCCGAGGGAATGCGGCTTTTTTTCTATAGCGGCAGGCTTTCATTCCGGTCGGCCGCGCCGCTATAGGAGCGAAAGGAGCGGAGAGTATGTATCAGGTCCTTTACCGGAAATGGCGGCCCCAGACGTTTTCGGACGTATACGGCCAGCCGGCGATCACCACGGCGTTGAAGAACGAGCTCCGCACCGGCCGGCTCGCCCACGCTTACCTTTTTACCGGCTCGCGGGGGACGGGCAAGACCTCCTGCGCCAAAATCCTC
>ERZ827520.2484-NODE-2484-length-17063-cov-36.983478_pt1 | contig 17063 bp, 10 predicted proteins | sample MGYA00519581_ERZ827520 | MGnify/ENA primary metagenome ERZ827520 (study PRJEB31778, sample SAMEA3449339) | human gut metagenome | biome: human gut; feature: human-associated habitat; material: faeces | place: United Kingdom | collected 2010/2012 ...
AAATGAAACGGAGTGAAAGATACGGTAGGAACAAACTTTGTTACATACGTAACAGGATTCGATAGCCGGAAGCATACCGATTGAAGGAGGTTTGAGATTCTTTTACACAGAAAGTAACTAGTAATGAGCACGTTGCTGTGACGGAACTTTTTGTTCTTTATGTAAACAAGCCCAAAGTAACTATTCAATCCGCCCCTACGGTAAACCATTGGATAGTTACTTTGGACTTTTGCCCCTCTCTTTTCTTATCAGATATCTATTTCTAAAAGCTATTCTTTCATCAAATAGCCTTTGAAACTTTCAAAGTCTTTTTCCATCGGAACACTTTGTTTGGTTCCTTTCATAAACGCTTGCAGTTTGGCGGGAATCTCCACTTTGTCTCCAATGATACCTTCCACAGTTTCCAGGAATTTAGCCGGATGTGCCGTTTCCAGGAAAATACCCGTTTCGCTGGGGGACAATCCTTCGGATAAAGCACGATAACCGCAGGCTCCATGCGGGTCGAGCAAGTAACCGGTTTCCCGATATACCTCACCCACCGTTTCACGAATCTGTTCATCCGTATAAGTCGCACCAGAGATATCCGCTGTTATGGCAGCATGACTGTTACCGTACAATGCCAGTACACGGGCAAAATTACTTGGATCTCCCACATCCATTGCATTGGCAATAGTAGCTATGGAAGGACGAGGATTGTATTTTCCGGTCTGTAAGTATTGGTAGAAAATATCATTCCGGTTATTGGCTGCAATAAAACGCTTGACAGGCAAGCCCATGCGTTTACCAAATAGTCCGGCGGTGATATTACCAAAGTTTCCGCTAGGTACGCACACTACCAGATGATCTGCTTTTCCTTCTTTCTTTAACTGCGCGTAGGCATAGAAGTAATAAAATGCCTGTGGCAGGAAACGAGCCACATTGATGGAGTTAGCAGAAGTCAACTTCATGTGCGCATTCAAATCAGCATCCATAAACGCATTCTTAACCAATGCCTGACAGTCATCAAAAGTACCGTCCACTTCTAACGCTGTGATATTCCGCCCCAGAGTAGTGAACTGCTTTTCCTGAATTTCACTGACTTTTCCTTTCGGATAAAGCACATACACATGAATACCTTCCACTCCGAGGAAGCCATTGGCTACAGCACTACCGGTATCCCCCGAAGTCGCAACCAGTACATTCACCTGCTTTTGCCCTTCTTTTTTAATGAAGTAGCCCAACAAACGGGCCATGAAACGTCCACCTACATCTTTAAATGCCAATGTAGGACCATGAAACAGTTCCAAAGAGTAAATATTATCCTTTACCTTTACGGCAGGAACATCAAAGCTCAATGTATCATAAACGATCTGCTTCAGTGTTTCAGCAGGAACATCCTCACCGAAGAAAGCATCGGCCACGCGATAAGCAATTTCCTGAAACGACAGATTCTCAATCTGATCATAAAACTCTTGCGGCAATGGCTTGATGGCCTTGGGCATATACAAACCTTTGTCAGAAGCCAGCCCCTTCACTACAGCTTCTTCCAGAGAAGCATCGGAAGCCTGGTGATTCGTACTGTAATATTTCATAGTAAACAATTTTTCAATGCGTCAATGTGCTAATGTGCCAAGGGCTTTGCATGGAGGGTTGCCATTGGGGCAAATTAGCAAACTGCCACATTATTTTTTCATAAATTCATTCATAAACTCATCTTCTTTCAATATTCCATAACTGCCTTCCACACATGCCACTTCATCAAAGGTCTGCACACAGTCCGGTTCTATACCGGGATAATAGATAAGGAAAGGCACAGGTTCGGCCGTATGGGTACGGAGTTCGCAAGGCGTAGGATGATCCGGAAGCACGGCGATAGCCACAGGCTCATCCCAATCCTTCACTGCTTCATAAACAGGTCTTACAACACGTTTGTCCAGATTTTCAATAGTAAACTGCTTCAACTTAAAATCTCCTTCGTGACCGGCCTCATCACTGGCCTCAATATGCAGATACACAAAGTCGTCCGTCTTCAATGCTTCCAATGCCGCAGCCACCTTATTCTCATAATTCGTATTATATAAACCGGTAGCCCCCTCTACAGCAATACGGCGTAATCCTGCATAATGTCCTATGCCATTGATTAAGTCCACCGCTGAAATAACAGCCCCTTTCTTTATGGCCGGATACTTCCCGGAGAGAGGTTCCATCTGCGGGCGATACCCCGGACTCCAAGGCCAGATACTATTAGCAGGATCTTTGCCTTCGGCTATACGTTTTTGATTAACCGGATGATCTGCCAACAATTCCTGGGAAGCCAGGATAAGATTATTTATCAATCCGGCTGTTTCCTGCGCCTCCGGTACTTCCGCCTTCACCATGAGCGGACGGAAAGGCTGCAAAGGCACATCATGGGGCGGGGTGCAGTCCAATTGTTTATTTCCCCCTTTTATCACCAACAAATGGCGATATTGTACACCGGTATAGAAATGAATCCGGTCAGAACCCAATTTTTCTTCCAAATATCTAACCAGCACATCAGCTTCTTCGGTAGTGATATGTCCGGCGGAGTGATTTTTTATCTTCTCATCTTCGATGCAGATAATGTTACAACGCATAGCCATATCGCCCGGTTGCAACTCCACCCCGATGCTTGCTGCTTCCAACGGCCCACGGCCTTCGTACACCTTCGGTAAATTATAGCCCATAACAGACATATTCGCCACTTCACTACCCGGATGAAATCCGGGAGCAACTGTAACCAACCTCCCGGTACGTCCCATAGCGGCCAACTTATCCATATAAGGTGTACTGGAGTATTGCAGCAATGTTTTGTTTCCCAGTGATTCGGCAGGCCAGTCGGCCATACCGTCGCCTAAAATAATAATATGTTTCATAAGCCTAAATATTAGCGATGCTCATGATATCGGCAAATACTCCGGCGGCAGTCACACTGGCACCGGCCCCATATCCTTGTATCATCATCGGATACTCTTTATATCGCTCGGTTGTAAGCAGAATAATGTTGTTGCTGCCTTCCAGACCATAGAACGGATGTTTGCTGTCCACTTCCTGCAAAGACACACTGCCTTTCCCATCTTCCAGTTTGGCTACAAAACGCCAGCGTTTGTTTTCATCCTCCAGCTTTTGACGGCGTGATTCAAAATCCGTATCCAGGGAAGGTACTTTCTTCCAGAACTCCTCCAACGGGCCTTCAAAGAAATCATTCGGTACAAAAAGATGTTTTTCCACATCTTCCTGTTCCAATTTATATCCGGCTTCACGAGCCAGAATAACCAGTTTACGAATCACATCCTTGCCACTCAGGTCAATACGCGGATCGGGTTCCGAGTAGCGCTCTTCCTGTGCCATTTTGATGGTCTTGCTGAAAGGAATGTCCGCGCTGATTTTGTTAAAGATGTAATTCAGCGTACCGCTCAATACCGCCTCTATTTTCAAGATCTTGTCTCCGCTGTTTATCAAGTCGTTGATCGTGTTGATAATAGGAAGTCCCGCACCGACATTGGTTTCAAACAGGAATTTCACACCCCGGCGGCGGGCTATTTGTTTCAGTTCACTGTAAACGGAGTATTCGGAAGAAGCGGCAATCTTGTTGGCAGCTACGACCGAAATATTATTCATCAGGAAATCTTTATATAAAGACGCCACCTCGGCACTGGCTGTACAATCCACAAACACAGAGTTGAATATATTCATACCTATAATCTCGTCATGCAACACCTGGGTGGACGAAGGCATTCCTTTCTCTGCCAACTCTTCCTTATAATGTGACAGGTCTACGCCTGCACGGGTAAACAACGCATGATGTCCATCGGCTATACCTACCACTTTCAGCTTCAAACCGCGTTCCTGCATCAACTTTTGTTGCTGACAACGGATTTGCTCTATCAAACTGCCTCCTACCGTACCTGTACCGCAGATAAAAAGGTTCAGCACCTGATATTCGGACAGGAAGAACGAATCATGAATCACATTCAATGATTTGCGCAGTGACTTGGATTCTACCACGAAAGAGATATTGGTTTCCGAAGCACCTTGAGCACAAGCAATCACACTAATGCCGTTACGGCCTAAAGTCCCGAACAGCTTACCGGCGATGCCCGGTGTATGTTTCATGTTCTCACCGACAATGGCAATGGTAGCCAAATTCATTTCGGCAACAACCGGACTGATTTCCCCCATTTCTATTTCTTTGGAGAATTCCTCATTCAGCACTTCACAAGCCAGTGCCGCATCTTGATTACGCACACCGATAGAAGTACTGTTCTCGGAAGATGCCTGCGATACCATAAACACGCTGATGCCGTTTTGTGCCAATGCTTTAAAAATCCGGAAATTCACTCCGATCACTCCCACCATTCCCAGACCGGTAACCGTAATCAAACTCGTATCATTGATGGATGAGATACCTTTAATGGCTTTAGAACCGGAATTCACTTCCTGCTTTATGATAGTTCCCTCGCCTTGAGGATTGAATGTATTCTTAATCAGAATAGGAATATTCTTATGACATACCGGATAAATAGTCGGCGGATAAACCACCTTCGCTCCAAAGTTACAAAGCTCCATCGCTTCCACATAGCTCAACTCATTAATGGTATAGGCCGTACTGATTACACGCGGGTCTGCCGTCATGAAACCATCCACATCCGTCCATATTTCCAAGCTATCCGCATTCAGTGCCGCAGCTATGACAGAAGCGGTATAATCTGAACCGCCACGTCCCAAATTGGTCACTTCACCACTGTTCTTATCAGTAGAGATAAATCCGGGAACCAATGCCACTTCCGGTAATTTCTGGAAAGTTTCTTTAACCAAGCGAGTGGTCAGTTCGGAATCCAGAATATGTTTGGCATGTTTTTTTTCAGTCTTAATGAAGTTGCGGGAGTCATACCATACAGCCCCCTTTATCAACGAAGCTACAATAATAGACGACAAGCGCTCACCATAACTTACAATAGTAGCCGACGTTTTAGACGACAAGTCCTTTATCAGATAAATTCCCTGAAAAATATCCTTCAGTTCACTCAACAATTCATTGACCTTATCCAATAAAACAGTACGCTCATTACCTGCCGGAATTACGGTATATACCATTTCAATGTGACGATTCACAATTTCACGGTATTCTTTCTCGTATGCGGAATCCCCATTGGCAGCCATCTGCGAAGTATTGATTAACTTGTCAGTTATACCGCCCAATGCCGACACAACTACAATTACGGGCTCTTCAACTGCCTCTACTATCTGTTTGACGCTTAAAATGCTGTTCACGGAACCTACGGATGTCCCGCCGAATTTCATAACTTTCATGCAATTATCTATTTTTATTCCAGCTTCTTTTGCCATTCTGTCCTCCGAGCCATTTCAAGTCCGGTAAAGAATCTACTTTTGTTTCACCCAGCATGACAACGAAAAGAAACTGTATCTGTTTACACTAAAAAAATAAAATTAAAAGCTTGTTTTGCTTACGTCCGTAAGCGTGTATCACGTAGAAACACATATACTATCCTTAACCCCGAGGGGTCATTGTTGTGGATGTGGACATTGTAGTTGTCATGTGCCCCATCCCTAATGTGGTGGTTGTATGGAGATAGTATATCGTCATTTTATTATTGTTCTTCTTCTGTTTTTTATTTGAACGATGCAAATATAAAAACAATTTCCTACAATCTATCACAATTTCCCATTTTTTTGCGATAAAATATAAGAATGCTTTTTATTAAAGCAGAAATAAGACAAAACTTTTTTATCCTGCCCATGTTGATATGCAGAACTATTTCCTTACCTTTGTACAAATTCAGCCTCAAGTTGCGCTGTTTTAATTATCCCGTAAGAATATGGCAAAGGAAAAGACTGTATATGTATGCACCAACTGTGGGCAGGATTCACCCAAATGGGTAGGGAAATGTCCGTCTTGCGGTGCATGGAACACATACGTAGAAGAAATTATACGCAAGGAACCTGCAAACAAAAGACCGGTATCCGGCCTGGAATCCGTAAAAAGCAAGCCTGTCACACTGAATGACATTACCGGAGGGGACGAACCTCGAATTGATATGCACGACGAAGAACTGAACCGGGTATTGGGAGGCGGTTTAGTACCGGGATCACTCGTTCTACTGGGCGGTGAACCGGGGATAGGCAAATCCACTTTGGTGCTGCAAACCGTACTTCATCTGCCTGACAAAAAAGTATTGTATATATCGGGAGAAGAGAGTGCCCGGCAATTAAAACTGCGTGCAGACCGTATCCCGCATAATTCTTCCGACTGCCTGATAGTCTGTGAAACTTCGTTGGAGCAGATTTACGTCCATATCAAGAATACACGACCCGATTTAGTGATCATCGACTCTATTCAAACCATCTCAACCGAAACGATAGACTCTTCTCCCGGCAGTTTGGTACAGGTACGTGAATGTTCCGCTTCTATTTTAAAATTTGCCAAAGAAACAAATACGCCGGTCATTCTGATCGGCCATATCAATAAAGAAGGAAGCATTGCCGGCCCCAAGGTACTGGAACATATTGTAGACACCGTATTGCAATTTGAAGGTGACCAACATTATATGTACCGCATTCTCCGCAGCATCAAGAACCGTTTCGGAAGCACCGCCGAACTGGGCATTTATGAAATGCGCCAAAACGGTTTGCGCCAAGTGAGCAACCCGTCCGAACTGTTGCTTAGCCAAGACCATGACGGGATGAGCGGGGTTGCTATCGCCTCTGCCATAGAAGGAGTCCGCCCTTTCTTGATTGAAACACAGGCTTTAGTCAGTTCGGCAGTATATGGGAATCCGCAACGTTCTGCCACCGGATTTGATTTACGACGTATGAACATGCTTCTGGCAGTACTTGAAAAACGGGTAGGATTCAAACTGGCACAAAAAGATGTCTTTTTGAATATCGCAGGTGGATTGAAAGTGAATGATCCGGCCATCGACCTGTCTGTCATCAGTGCCATTCTATCCAGCAATATGGATACGGAAATAGAACGTGACACCTGCATGGCGGGTGAAGTAGGACTGAGTGGTGAGATCCGACCTGTAAACCGTATTGAGCAACGCATCGGAGAAGCAGAGAAATTAGGTTTCAAACAAATTCTTATACCGAAACATAATTTGCAAGGAATGGATACATCAAAATTAAAGATAGAAATCATTCCGGTAAGGAAGGTAGAAGAAGCGTTCCGGGCTTTGTTTGGATGAGATAAATAAGAGAAAACTTAATTTGAATAATGATATAAAATGACAAAAGAACAATCATACCCCCCGACCTGCATAGACTGCGGCACACAGAACTGCAAGTTCAAAGAGCGCACTTACCCTGAATTTTGTCTGACTACCCATTTGGAACAAGAAGATTTGGAATGGGCGTTGAAACAATATAACGACAACAACAAGATAATGGCAGCCAGTGCCGAAGTGGAATATGAAGGTTACTGCCGATTAACCCGTGTGGAAGAAATCATGACTTTCGCACGCAAGATGGGATATAAAAAACTAGGAATTGCCTATTGTATCGGACTGGTGAATGAAGCCCGTATTTTTGCCCGCATCCTCCGTGCTAACGGCTTTGAGGTATATTCAGTAATCTGCAAAGTAGCCGGAATAGCCAAATCCTCTATCGGAATCCCCAAAGAATGTGAAAAAATCGGTGCGGCAATGTGTAACCCTATCCTACAAGCACGCCTTCTCAACCAAGCACATACAGAGTTGAACGTGGTTATCGGACTATGTGTGGGACATGACAGTTTATTCTACAAGTACTCTAATGCCTATACTACAACTTTAGTGACCAAAGACCGTGTGACAGGACACAACCCTGCCGCCGCACTATATACCGCCAATTCTTATTACCGTAAAAAATTAATGCCGGAAGGCGAACAATCCAAATAAGAACCATGATACAGGAATTTCAAATAAGAGTCTTGCCTGAACAAGCAGCCAACGAACAGTCACTGAAACAGTTCATCGGACATGACAAGGGATTGGATATACGTACCATCCATGCCCTTCGCATCTTAAAAAGGAGCATAGACGCACGTCAACGCACCATCTATGTAAATTTGAAAGTACGCCTATATATTAATGAAATGCCACAAGATGAGGAGTTCACCCGTACTATATATAATAAGGTAGATGGGAAACCACAAGTCATTGTCGTGGGAGCAGGACCGGGCGGACTTTTTGCTGCCTTGCGATTAATAGAGTTAGGACTCCGGCCTGTCGTAGTGGAACGAGGTAAGAATGTACGCGATAGAAAAATAGATATCGCCCGTATCAGCCGTGAGCACAAAGTTGCCCCTGAAAGCAACTACAGTTTCGGAGAAGGAGGAGCAGGAGCCTACTCAGACGGCAAACTCTATACCCGAAGCAAAAAGCGAGGGAATGTGAACAAAATTCTGAATGTATTCTGCCAACATGGCGCCAGTACCTCCATCCTGGCAGATGCCCATCCCCACATCGGTACAGACAAGTTGCCGCGTGTGATTGAAAATATGCGGAATACCATCATAGAATGTGGTGGTGAAGTGCATTTCGAAACACGAATGGATTCCCTTATTATAGAAAAAAACAAAATCACAGGTATAGAAACAAATACCGAAAAGACTTTCAAAGGACCTGTTATTCTGGCTACCGGACATTCCGCACGGGATGTGTATCGGTGGTTGTATGACAATGGTATAGAGATGGAAACCAAAGGAATTGCAGTAGGAGTACGTTTGGAACACCCGTCCATGCTGATTGACCAAATACAATATCATAATAAAAACGGACGTGGAAAGTATCTGCCTGCCGCTGAATATAGCTTTGTGACACAAGTAGAAGGACGTGGTGTCTATAGTTTTTGTATGTGTCCGGGAGGATTTGTTGTTCCTGCCGCAAGCGGTCCGCATCAGATTGTAGTAAACGGCATGAGTCCCAGCAACCGCGGCTCCAAATGGAGCAACTCCGGCATGGTGGTAGAAATCAGGCCGGAAGATCTGGCGGAAAATAATCTTTTTACAGAAGAATTAAAAACGAAAAGTGAAGAATTAAAAGCCACTAATAAAAATCATGGTCAATGGACTACCGACCATTGTCCATTAACCATGATGTATTTCCAAGAAGCATTGGAGGCCTCCTGCTGGCAGCAAGGCAATATGCGCCAAACCGCACCTTCACAACGAATGGTGGACTTCACCCGCAAAAAACTAAGCTATGATTTACCCGACAGTTCGTATAGTCCGGGATTAGTTTCCTCTCCCCTGCATTTTTGGATGCCTGCATTCATTACCGACCGTTTGAGCAAAGGTTTCCAACAATTCGGAAAGAGCAGCCATGGCTTCCTGACCAATGAAGCAGTGATGATTGGTGTAGAAACACGCACGTCGGCTCCGGTACGGATCCTGCGAGATAATGAGACACTGCAACATGTCACTGTCAATGGGTTATTTCCTTGTGGAGAAGGAGCAGGTTACGCCGGAGGAATTGTTTCAGCAGGTATCGATGGAGAAAAATGTGCTGAAGCAGCAGCCACTTATTTAGGAGTAATGACAGATTGAACCTATCCGAAAATGATTTACAGCACATATGCGGGCGCATTCAAATGCGCCCCTACAAATAAATGATTGGTGATGTTGCCTAAAAGAAGATTTCTTTGTCTTTATGAATCTGTTTTTTATAAAAGATATGTATCTTTGCACCAAAGAAAACATCATGCATCATCCCGAAATAGCCATAGTAGACCCAAATACCCTCACTTGCCTGGGGTTAAAAAACATTTTGGAAGATATCATTCCAATGGCTACTATCCGTGTATTCCATTCCTTTGGTGAGCTGACGGATGACACACCGGACATGTATGCCCATTATTTTATCTCTGCCCAAATCTATTTTGAACATACTTCCTTCTTTTTACTTCGTAAACCAAAAACAATTGTATTAGCAGGAGGTGACAACCAGCCTCAATTATCCGGTGTTCCCAAACTGAATATCTACCAAGATGAAGGTTCTTTGATAAAAGACATCCATCAATTGCGCCAATATGGACATCAGGCAAGAAAACAAGCAGCAGATAAAGCAATGCACATAGAAAAAACGGAACATGAATTGTCTGTCCGGGAAATAGAAGTATTGATACTTATCACCAAAGGACTTATCAACAAAGAGATAGCCGACAAACTTAATATCAGCCTGACCACCGTTATCTCCCACCGCAAGAACATTACTGAAAAACTGGGCATCAAGTCTGTTTCCGGTCTTACCGTTTATGCTGTGATGAATGGCTACATTGAAGCAGACAGAATATAAAATCCTCATTTATTAGGATTGCACACATATCAGGTTTACCGTTACTTTGCAGCCGGAATCATTCTCCATCATGGATTATACAGAGTGGAATATATAAATTTTCCGCCTGGTAGAAACTTGTAGCAACTCTGGTTATCCGTGATGTATCAAATAAAACCAAACAATAAATATGAGAAAAAACATTTTATTCATTACATCCTGCCTGCTGGCTGCAACAACTTTTGCTGAAGATATCAACACGCTGCCTAAGGACACTACAAAAGTCATTGATATAGAAGAGGTGGTAGTTATCGCTTCACCTAAAGAAACCGGAAAATTAAGGGAACTTCCTACAGCCGTATCTTTACTCTCCCAAAAAGATATGCAAGCAAACCAAATCACCACTTTAAAGAACGTGAGTTCACTGGTACCCAATTTCTTTATGCCCGACTATGGTTCAAGACTCACCTCAGCCATTTACATCCGGGGAATCGGATCGCGTATCAATACTCCTGCGGTAGGTTTGTATGTGGACAATATCCCTTACATTGACAAATCTGCATTTGATTTCAATTTTTATGATATAGAACGTATTGATATTCTTCGCGGTCCACAAGGAACCTTGTACGGACGCAATACCATGGGGGGACTAATCAAGGTACATACCCGCTCTCCATTCTCCTATCAGGGAACAGACGTAAAACTGAGTTATGGAACAAAAAGTAACTACCGCAGTGCTTCATTAACCCATTACCACCGTTGGAGTGACTGTTTCGCTTTCTCCGCCGGTGGTTATTATGAGGGATCAGACGGATTCTTCCGCAATTCGCTCAATGGGAAAAAAGTAGATAATATGGAAGCGGGAGGCGGACGAATACATGCTATCTGGCTGCCTTCAGAAAACTTAAAACTAGACTTCACCATAGGCTATGATTATAATGACGAAGGGGGATACCCTTATTACTATACAGGAGCTATAGACGGATACGACAAAGAGAATGAAAAATATAAAAACTACATAGGGAAGATTTCATACGATCAGGATTGTACTTATCGCCGTGGACTGTTCAATACCGGTTTGAATATTGAATACCAGGCGCAAAAGTTTATCTTAAGCGCTGTTACAGGATTCCAGAATTTAAACGACCGTATGTTTATGGACCAGGATTTCCTGCCTGTCAGCATTTATACCATTGAGCAGAAGCAGCGTCTGAATACCATCAGTGAAGAGATTACTTTTAAAAGCAAAAACAACAAGCGCTGGCAATGGGTTACAGGGGTTAGTGGTTTTTATCAATGGCTACATACCACCGGTCCGGTAAACTTCATGGAGGACGGAGTGACCGATATGATCGAAGGAAACATCAACAATACTTTCAAGAAAATTCATTTAGACGATCCCCGTACCCCTGAAATGAGTCTGGACGTTTTGAACAACCGTATCCGCGTAAGTGGAAGTTTTGACACACCGGTATTCAGCACCGCACTGTACCACCAATCTACATTCAACGACCTGTTTGTGAAAGGCCTTTCAGTAACAGCAGGTTTGCGCTTGGAATATGAAAAAATGTCTATGAATTATTTCTCGGATAGTAATATTGATTTCGATTTCTTTCTTAAAATGGCAATGCCTCCCCTTAATATTCCATTCAGGAATTTGAATGCCGCACCGCTATTGGAAGGAAAAGAAAAAAACGACTATGTACAGCTACTTCCCAAGCTAGCTTTTAAATACGATTTCAGCCCTGCAAACAATATGTATGTAAGCATAACCAGAGGATATCGTTCCGGAGGTTATAACGTACAGATGTTTTCAGAACTGATACAAAGTGACATGCAACAAAAAATGATTGAAGCCATACTAGACAAGGCACCAGAATCTATGGCAGGTATGATAGAAGGAATGATCAAGCAACACATGCCCAACTACGGAAAAGAATTGAACGTACAAGAAACAACTGTCTACAAGCCCGAGTACAGCTGGAATTACGAAGTGGGATCACATCTCAGTTTGTTCAACGGCAAACTGAAGACCGACCTTGCCGCATTCTACATGGATACCCACGACCAACAAATCGCCAAATTTGTCAATAGTGGCTTGGGACGAATGATGGTCAATGCCGGTAGTAGCGAAAGTTATGGAGTAGAGGCCAGCTTTCTGGCATCCATCAACAAAAACCTGAATATGAATGTAAGTTATGGATATACTCATTCCACATTCAAAAAATATGACGGAGGTACTACATCATCAGAAGAGCAAATTGATTATAGCGGCAATTATGTACCATTTGTTCCCCGCCATACCATGAATGCAGGCGCAAATTATAGTTTCTTTTTCGATAAAAGCAATTGGATGCAAAGCCTGACTTTAGGCATGAGCTATACCGGAGCAGGAAAAATTTATTGGACTGAAAAAAACAATGTCTCACAAAGTTTTTACGGGACACTGAACGGGCGCATTTCTTTGCAGACAAAAGCTTTACAGATAGATGTATGGGGACGTAATTTAACCAACAAGGATTATACAACCTTCTATTTTGAAACCATGCATAGAGGATTCGAACAAAAAAGCAGGCCTTTACAACTGGGAGTGGATATACGTTATCACTTCTAACCATTCTTGCAAAAACAGAAAGGGGGTTCATCACGAACTCCCTTTCTGTTTCCACATTTACCAAATCAAATTTATTTTTTATTCTGTCACACCAAGAAAAGCAAGAACTTTATTATTGCTGTAAATGATACCCATAGCTTCTAGAACAAACCTATTTGTTTTAGTGTATGTACATAGAGAAAATGCTGTTTACAATAGAAAACTGCTTGAGCCTTTGTTAAAAGAAACAAACAATAAAATTATTCATTGACAGCGCCGCAATGAGGACACACTCCTTTATTCTTTATCTTCGCCCCACAATTTCCACAACTGAATTTATACCGGGAAGCATGCTTTATACGATTAAATGACCATACAGCATATACCAATAAACATGGATAACCCAAATAGTAATACGTAGTAAATGTAAAAAACAAATATAAAAAGATACAGCAGGACATCAATCCCAACAAATAAAAACATGCAGCTTCAATATGTGTCTGATGAAACAAATCATCCAAAGTAGCCAACCCCACAAGAATAATCCCCCAAATATTAAACATGAAAAGAGAAAGAATAAAAGGTAAGCTAAAAGGATTCAAAGAAGGATTATAATAAAACTGCTCCCAAGTTCCCGGAACAAAATGCTGAATACTGGCATAAAGCGTAGCTGCTGTAGCTACCAACCAAGAAAGAACTGTAGGAAAAACGCTATCAATATCATTCAACCAGATTAATTGCAGCTTCTGGCGACGAATAGCCCTATGAATATACCAAATACCGAAAAAGCCTAATATGACAAAGAAAGCGATGGTATGAGAATTACTGAAAAAATGAATAAACTGTGACACTGAATCCACAGGAACTACTTTCTCCAACAATTCCTTTTCATGTATCCATCCCATTGTTTCCTGGTCCCGTGCTACCTTTACCCATACAGAATCCACACTATCAGCAGCTTGTATCATAAACTCCGCTACCACCAGCCGTTCTCCTTTAAAAACAGGAAGCACATCAACCAATGGCAGTTGCTGTAACATAAGCGAATCTGAAGTAACCTCAAAATTACTGTTTAATGTATAATGCCGTTCCATCAAATAATTGACAGAATCCCTTTTCTTTTGCGGCATATCCCCACTCGGAGTAACAGGTGAAGGATATTGGCAAGCCATTAAAATAGCCAACACCAAAAACAGTAATCCGATGTACTTACTTTTCAGCATAGACTTTCATCTGACAATTCTTACAATCAAACTCTAAGCGGAAACGTCTGTTATCCGAGCTAACCAAATAATAAGGTTCCCTATAAGGAGAACGCACTTTATGCCAAGAGGGACACCATCCCATACTATAACGCAAACAATGCTTGCAAAACATCAATACCGCTTCTTCTGCCGGAGCCTTTTCATAAGCCGGAGCAATACGCTGCACGCCATGATTCCTATAGAAGGAAACAGCATCAGCATTCATCACATTTCCCAAATAAGTCAATTCATTCACAGGAAAAGCATGATGCGTTCGAGGCAACTTGTAAATTTCCTGCCGATAGTTAATACGGCGCACTTCCAGCAGTTTCTCTATTCCCTTACGGCGAAGTTCGGCAAGCATAGAAGCTGGAATAAACCAATTGTCCGACCAGTCAATCACTATATCTGACGCTTCAAATGGAGTATTTCCTAACTTTCCAAGTTGTGTACGCAAGTTATCTTCCTGCGGAGTACGGGCACGTTCCTTCTCCCTTTCCAGCACCACACTGACACTGTGATCATCTTCATCGGTCAGAGACAGAGTAAAGCCCCGATTATTTTCAGCCAATTTTAAAATGACAGCAATTTTCCTTTCAGCTGATTTACGCGACATCAACCTCTCAAATTCCTGATCAAAATTACGATAAAGTATCGTACGGGGCTTTATCCGAGGCATCTCTTGAGGAAATAACTTATTATTCTCCACCCGGTTTATGCGAAATCCCTGCAACTTACCAGTCTCATCCAAAAAACAGACGCCATCTCCATTATTAAAAGACTTGATTCCGGCTACGGTAAGATAATTACCACGAATTTCCTTCACTGTCCCCATCTCCTCCCCTAAAGACTTGGGAGTATCAAAAGAAAAAATATCCTTATTCCTGTCAAAAAGAAAATAATTAGTAAAACCACGACTGAAACTCTTATCCAATTGAGGTTTGAACTCTAATTTCACTTTCCCCGATGAAGCACGGATATACTCTTTACGACGTTTGAAAACACTATCCAGCTTCTGGCGATAATAAGCTGTTACATTTTTAACGTAAGATACATCCTTCAAACGTCCCTCTATTTTCAGGGAAGAAGCTCCGGCATCCAGCAATTGCTCCAACTCTTCGCTCTGATTCAAATCTTTCAGAGACAATAAATGCTTATTCCTTACTATAGATTTACCGTCCGCATCTACCATATCAAAAGCAAGGCGACAGAACTGGGCACATTCTCCCCGATTGGCACTACGTCCGAAACAAGCCTGACTAACATAACATTGTCCACTATAGCTTACACACAAAGCACCATGTACAAATACCTCCAAAGGCACATCAGGACAAGCATGATGGATATTTTCTATTTCAACAAGAGAAAGTTCACGAGCCAATACCACCTGACGGAAACCTGCCTCAGCCAGGAATCTTACTTTTTGAGGAGTACGATTATCCATCTGTGTGCTGGCATGTAACGGTATAGGTGGCAGATTCAATTCCAACAATCCCATATCCTGCACGATCAAAGCATCCACTCCGGCACGGTATAAATCCCAAATCATTTTTTCCGTATCCTTCAGTTCCTCATCCTTCAGAATCGTATTCACCGTCACATAGATACGGACATTATACACATGAGCGTACCGCACCAACTCAGCGATATCCTCCAATGAATTCCCCGCAGCCGCACGTGCTCCGAAACGGGGAGCACCAATATAAATGGCATCAGCACCGTGATCAACAGCTGCAATACCGCACTCCAGATTTTTAGCAGGAGCTAATAATTCTATTTTTCGTTGTCTGATCATCGTATCTGATTTATATCAAACGGGGTTTCCTGATATACATAATAGTTCAACCAATTAGAAAACAACAAATTGGCATGTCCGCGCCAACGCACCACCGGGGCATTGTCCGGATTATCGTCCTTATAATAATTTACAGGCATTTCAATAGGCAACCCTTTCGCCAAATCACGCTTATATTCCGTATCAAGCGTATAAGGAGAATACTCCGAATGCCCGGTAATAAAGAATTCACGCCCATTACGAGCCATAGCCATATAAACCCCAGACTCATCAGACTCAGCTATTAAAGCCAACTCTTTTACTTTCAGAATATCCTCACGGTGTATTTCGGTATGACGGCTATGTGGTACAAAAAACTCATCATCAAAACCACGGAATATGGGCAATCCCTGTACATTGATATGATGACGGAAAATACCAAACATTTTTTGTTTCAGCGGATATTTGGGAACTCCATAGAAATGATAAAGCCCGGCTTGGGCCGCCCAACAAATATAAAGAGTTGAGGTAACATGAGTACGCGCCCAATCAAAAATAGTAGTAATCTCATCCCAATAATTCACATCCTCATACGGCATCTGCTCTACCGGAGCTCCCGTAATAATCATCCCGTCATATTTCTCGTCGCGCATCAAATCAAAGTCATGATAGAATGCTTTCATATGTTCTACCGGCGTATTTTTCGATGTATGGCTTTTCAACTTCATAAATGATATTTCCAACTGCAAGGGAGTGTTGGAAAGCAAACGTACCAAATCCGTTTCTGTCGTTATCTTCAACGGCATCAAATTCAATATCACGATTTTTAACGGACGAATATCCTGTGCACTGGCACGTGAATTGTCTATGACGAAGATATTTTCCTCCTTCAGCAATTCAATAGCAGGTAATTTATCGGGTAAATTTAACGGCATTTTCTTATCTGTTAATTAGTTGTAAGTGCAAAATTAAAAAAATCCCGCCAAATCTCCTTATTAAACGATCTTTTGAACTAAATTATTTCCTTTCCCTGATCGTTTTCGATCAACAAACCTTGATTATTTTTAGATTTTCACTCATACCTTCACAACTTCTGTCTTGATTCCACTTTTTCCCTTCTTTCATATTATTTATTAACTCACCTTTTTCTTAGAAAAAAGAGGACGAACTTATATCCATAA
>ERZ827520.2487-NODE-2487-length-17053-cov-10.482763_pt1 | contig 17053 bp, 14 predicted proteins | sample MGYA00519581_ERZ827520 | MGnify/ENA primary metagenome ERZ827520 (study PRJEB31778, sample SAMEA3449339) | human gut metagenome | biome: human gut; feature: human-associated habitat; material: faeces | place: United Kingdom | collected 2010/2012 ...
CCGGCCACGTGATCAACCGCGAATTCGCCACCACCGGCGACGGCACCCTGACCGCACTGACCCTGTGCAACGAGGTCGTCAAGTCCGGCAAGAGCCTGAAGGAGCTCGCCGCCGACTTCCCGCAGCTGCCGCAGACCCTCATCAACGTGCCGAACGTGGACAAGAAGGCCGCCTCCACCAACAAGCGCATCCAGGATGCCGTGGCCCGTGAGGAGGAACTGCTGGGAGACACCGGCCGTGTGCTGCTGCGCCCCTCCGGCACCGAACCGCTCGTGCGCGTGATGGCCGAGGCCGCCACCCAAGCCTACGCCGACGAAGTCTGCACCCGCCTCGCCAAGATCGTCGCCGAAGAACTCGCGCTGTAGCACCCTTCCCTAAGGAAAAAAACAATGTTTGGAAAGAACGCCAAAGTCGACCTCGAACTCAACCGTGATGTCGAACAACTCATCAAAACCGGCGGCAAGGAGAAGCTCCTGCCCATCGTGCAGGCCGGCGAACCGGTGTTGCGCCAACGGACAGTGGCCTATAATGGCCAGCTTTCCAAGCGTACGCTCGCCAAACTCATCGATACGATGCACACCACCATGCTGGAGGCACCCGGCGTGGGGCTCGCCGCCCCCCAGATCGGCTTGGGGCTCGCGCTCGCCGTGGTCGAAGACCACGTGCGCGACGACGAGGATGATCCGCGCGAAATCGCGGAATTCCCCTTCCACGTGATCATCAACCCGAGCTACAAACCCACCAGCGACAAAACCGCCTCGTTCTACGAGGGCTGCCTGAGCTTCGACGGATACCAAGCTGTGCGCAAGCGTTGGCTCGACATCACCGCCGAATGGGATGATGAAGACGGCAAACACCACAGCGAGCCGCTGCACGGCTGGCCCGCACGCATCTTCCAGCACGAAACCGATCATTTGAGCGGCGAGTTGTATATCGATCGCGCCGAAATCCGTTCGCTGACCACCAACGAGAACCTCGAGGACTACTGGTGCGAAGACCCGGTGCCCACCGAGGCCGCTGAAGAGCTCGGTTTCGCACTATGACCGACCGTGCATGGTTCGACGCCGCCAAGGGAGACATTCCCCAATGGGCGGCGTCCATGCCCAAGGACGCCGATGGCACCACCATCGACTGGGACTGGGTGCGTTCTCTGGACCTGGCGCATGGCGTCGGCACAATACCGGAATCCACCCCACAGTCCATCCACGACGCATTGAAGGCCGACTACGCCACACGCGAGCGTCTGGAATCGATCATCGCCCAATGCAACAGCGCATTCATGACCGATTTCGACCGGTTCATCGGCTCCTATCGTCTGCCTCGCGCGCTCGCCTACGCCAATCGTCGGCTCAACGACAACATCAACACGCTGTTGCATCTGGGCGAACAGCAACACCTATGGGCGGTCAGTCGCGAACGGCGGGGGAGGGCCACCATTGCCGTGCTCAAGCCGTACTCCGGCAGCGGCCCGTCGAACGATGACCAAGGCATGCTGGATCTGAGCGGCGAAGCCGGTGGCACATCTGCCGGAAACACTGCCGCCGAAAACAGCGATGTCAAGTTCCCCACAACAGTCGCCTTGGACGATGTCCAAGATCGTACGGCAGCGATTCTTGACGCACGCGCCGAACGGCGTAAGGCCCAGCGCTTCCAGAAGCGGGCGGGCGATGCGGCGATGGCCCGCGCCAATCTCTCCGGCGCGACTTCGCCGGGTGGTGCCGCTCTGCCGGGTGGTGCCGCCGCGTCTGGCAACGCTACCGGACACCATCCCAAGCCTGACTGGCGCGACGCCTACCTGCCCGGCCGCGACGTGGATGCGGTGATGGGCATCGACATCGAAACCACCGGCATCGATCCGGCACGTGACTACATCATCGACGTCGGCTTCGAGTTCATGAACATGGCCAGTCCGCGCCCGGCCGGCGAACCCGAGACATACGCCTATGAGCAGGGCTATTACGCCGCCGGCGACGCCTACGGCCAGTCCCGCCTCGCTTTTGGCGTGCCGCCGGAAAACGCGGCGCTCGGCAACGCCCTCATCGCCAAACTCACCGGCATCGATGTACGCGGCCGCAGCAGCGAGGCCGGGTACCGACTCTTCGACGAATGGCCCCAAGCCCAGGCCGGCCTGCTCGCGCGGCTTACCCAGCAGCCGTACGTGGCGCATAACGCCACCTTCGAACATAGCTGGTTCATGCTGAACGTCGCCGGATACGCGGAAAGCTACCGCGCCGGGCGCATCACCATCATCGATACCCTGCCGATGAGCCGGCAGTGGGACCCCGGCGCGGTACCCACCAACGAGCATCCTTACGGAGACAACACGCTCGACGCCTACGCCAAACGTCAGGGCGCGCTTGATTCCGCCCACAACGAACGCCACCTGGGCCTTGAGGATTCGCACATCATGCTGGTGGCCATGAAACACCATCTGGCGGCGCTGAAAGCGCAAGGGAAAGGGCCGTGGGGGTCCACCGGCAGGGCGGGCGTCGGCGGCAAGTCCTGCGGTCGTAAGCGGTGAGTACACTATTGGTCTCGTGAGTAACTATCAGGACAGCCGACAGCAGCGTGAGAACCGCCGCCGCACCATCGTGCGTGTGGTGTGCGTGGTCATAGCTGTGGCCATGCTCGGCTCCCTGGTCATCCCGGCGATTTACGCGGGGCTTTGACGTTGCCTTCGCATATTCGTGCCCGCAGTTGAACACGTCTGATGCGAGGGATTCGTGAGGTCGCCCGGCCGGTTATCGGCAAGGCAGGCCCGGAACCTTCTGACAGCATGGATTGCAGGCGGATGCGCGTGTGGCGCGGCAATGCCCGCCAACGCCAGAGGAATGTGCGAAGGCTGTCAACAAGGACGTGACTTCCCAAGGAATCTCAAAGAATCAACAGTAAGGTAAACCACGATGGCAGAATTTGACTTTACCCAGGCGATCGGCGAAGCCCGCGCCAAATACGAATCCATCGCCAAGGCGCTGGACGTCGACCGACTCAAGGCCGATATCAAGGATCTCGAAACGCAGGCCGCGGCCCCGGGCCTGTGGGATGACCCGGAAAACGCCCAGAAGATCACCAGCCGGCTGTCCGCCGCGGAATCGCAGCTGAAGCGTCTGAACTCCGCCTCCCAGCGCATCGACGATGCGGAAACGCTCGTCGAACTCGGCCACGAGGAGGGCGATCAGGACTCTCTGGACGAGGCGCAAAGCGAAATCGGCGAGATCCAGAAGGATCTCGACCAGATGGAGATTCAGACCCTGCTTGACGGCGAATATGACGAACGTTCCGCCGTGGTGACCATCCGCTCCGGTGCCGGCGGCGTCGACGCGGCCGACTTCGCGCAGATGCTGCTGCGCATGTACCTGCGCTACTGCGAGCGTAACGGCTTCAAGGCCAAGGTCATGGACACCTCCTACGCCGAAGAGGCGGGCATCAAGTCCGCCACCTTCCAGGTGGACGCCCCCTACGCTTACGGCCGACTGTCCGTGGAAGGCGGCACCCACCGTCTGGTGCGCATCTCCCCGTTCGACAACCAGGGTCGCCGCCAGACCAGCTTCGCCGCCGTGGAAGTGGTGCCGCTGGTCGAGGCCACCGATCACATCGACATTCCGGATACGGACATCCGCGTGGACACCTACTGCTCCTCCGGCCCCGGCGGCCAGGGCGTGAACACCACGTACTCGGCCGTGCGCATCACCCACCTTCCCACCGGCATCGTGGTGACCATGCAGGATGAGCGTTCGCAGATTCAGAACCGCGCCTCCGCCATGGCCGTGCTCCAGTCCCGACTGCTCGTGCTGCGCCACGAGGAGGAGGCCAAGAAGAAGAAGGAGCTCGCCGGCGATATCAAGGCCAGCTGGGGCGATCAGATGCGCTCCTACGTGCTGCACCCCTACCAGATGGTCAAGGATTTGCGCACCGGCTACGAAACCAGCCAGACCCAGGCCGTGTTCGACGGCGACATCAACGCGTTCATCGAGGCCGGCATCCGCTGGCGCCACGAACAGCGCCGCGCCGCCGAAACCGAGGAGTAAGCAGCATTATGGCGCTGATCTCACTGGACAATGTGTCCAAGATCTATCCCAAAGGCACCCGACCGGCGCTTGACGACATCAACCTCGATATCGAACGCGGTGATTTCGTGTTCCTTGTGGGTGCGTCCGGCTCCGGCAAGACCACGCTCTTGAGCCTGCTGTTGCGCGAGGAAGAGGCCACCAACGGCGAGATTCGCGTGGCCGGCAACGATCTGCGGCGCATCACCAACCGTCAAGTGCCGCAGTACCGCCGTTCGCTGGGCTTCGTGTTCCAGGATTACAAGCTGCTCAATAACAAAACCGTATGGGAGAACGTGGCGTTCGCCCTTGAGGTGATCGGCACGCGGCGGTCCACCATCAAATCGTTGGTGCCCAAGGTGCTGAATACCGTGGGACTCACCGGCAAGGAAAAGAACTATCCGCATGAGCTCTCCGGTGGCGAGCAGCAGCGTGTGGCCATCGCCCGCGCCTACGTGAATCACCCGCAGATTCTGCTGGCCGACGAGCCCACCGGCAACCTCGACCCGACCACTTCGCTGGGCATCATGGAAGTGCTGGACGCCATCAACCGCACCGGCACCACCATCGTCATGGCCACGCATAACGAAGAGATCGTCAACTCGATGCGCAAGCGCGTGGTCGAACTGCACAACGGCAAGATCGTGCGTGACGAGGCTCATGGCTCCTACGATTCCGCCCTGTTCTTCCCGGATGCCGAAGTCGAAGCCAAGTCCGACACCGCCCATCATGCGCTGGCGGCGGCGACCAAGGCCATCGAGGGCAGTGACGAGCCGTCTGAAGGCATCGCCCGTTTGGCCAATTCCGTGCATTCCGGCCGCACCGGCCGCTATGGCGAGACGTTTGCGCCGCTGGAAGACACGCTGACCTGGGGCAAGGGCATTCCGTTGGATGAGCAGGCCGCCGCCCTGGAAAGCACCCAGGCGTTCGACCCGTTCAAGGACGAGTCCGCCGCGACCGCCGCGGTTGCCGATACGTCCGTGTCATCCGCCGCCGAGCCGCCGGCCCCGCCGGAACTGCCCGCACCGCCGGAACTGCCGACCCCGCCGGAACCGCCCGCACCGCCGGCCAACGAGCAGTCCGCCGACGAGCAGTCCGCCGCAGACCAAACATCCGACGATCAACCCGCTGAGGGCGCGAAGGAGTAAGGGGGGATCATCATGCGAGCACGATTCATTCTGTCCGAAACGTGGGCCAACCTCACCCGTAACCTGTCGATGCTGCTGTCGCTGACGCTGGTCACCTTCATCTCATTCCTGTTCATCGGCGCTTCGGTGCTTACTCAGGCGCAGATCACCAAAGCCAAGGGCGACTGGTACGACAAGGTCGAGGTCGTGGTGTGGCTATGTCCCGACGGCACCAGCCAGTCCGCGAACTGTGCTTCCGGCAAATCGCCCTCAGCCAATGAGATCACGGCACTGCAGAAAACCATTCGCGATGAACTCAACGACGTGGTCTCCAACATCGACTATGTCAGCAAGCAGGATTTCTACGACAACACCTTCACCAAGCAGTACCCGAACGGTGAATTCCAAGGCCGTACGCTGATCGCGGACGATATGCAGGACTCCCTCTGGCTCAAGCTCAAGGACCCCACCAAATATCAGGTGGTCTCCGAAGTGCTCTCTGGCAAGGAGGGTGTGGAAGACATTACCGATCAGCGCCAGATCTTCGACCCGGTGTTCGCCGTGCTCAACCGAGCCACGGCGGTTACGGCTGTGCTCGCCGGCGTGATGGTGGTGGTCGCCATCCTGCTGACCGGAACCACCATTCGTATGTCCGCCGCATCCAGACGAACCGAAACCGAAATCATGAGGTACGTGGGTGCCTCGAACTGGACGATTCGTCTGCCGTTCATTCTGGAGGGCACCATCGCCTCGCTGATCGGCTCGGTGCTCTCGTGCCTGATGCTTTCGGCTATCGTCAACGTGTTCGTCACCGGCTGGCTGGCGAAATCCGTTACATGGATTCCTTATGTGAATCAGCTCACGGTACTGGTGATATCGCCGTTCCTGGTTGTGGGCGCGATACTGCTGTCCATCATCGCTTCAACCATCTCGTTGCGGCGTTATTTGAGGGCGTAACGCGACCGGCTTACCCGCGAGAAATGTGATGACATCGTGTGCGAGCCTCTCAGGTTCGCATGTTATGGTATTGGCTTAAGTGAGCGAAAGGACTATTCACATATGACGAACGTACGTGTGATCAAGCCCGCACTGGCGGCACTGGTGGCCGCCGCAGCCTGTGTGGGAGGTCTGGCGTTCAGCTCGGCACAGCCTGCCCAGGCAGACACCTATTCCGACCTGATCAATGCGCAGAACCAGCACGCCGCGTCGGTACAGCGCGAGGCCGAACTCAAGCAGCAGTTGGCCGGTGCCAGCCAGGAACTGGCGGATAAGGTACTTGAGCTGGACGATCTGACCAACAACAAGATTGTCGCCGCGCAGGCCAAGGTCACACAGGCCAACGAGGATGCCGCCACCGCTCAGGACGAGGCCGATGCCGCATCCGGACGTCTTTCCGCCGCGCAGAAAGACAAGGAGACGCTTGAGGAGCAGATCAAGCAGACCGGCAAGGACTACGATGACGCGCACGCCGCCGTGGCCCAGCTGGCCCGTGACGAGATGCACGGCTCGAATGCTTCCGACGTGATGAGCGTGGTGACGGGTGCCACCAGCACACAGGACTTCGTCAATTCCATGCAGTCCCGGGACGCGTTGTCCCGCAACGAGGCGAATGCGGCTTCCTCCGCCGCGACCTCACTGAGCACGTCGAAGAATCGTGGCGAGCGCTTGGCGGCCATCGAAAAGCAGATCGCTGTGCTCAAGACCCAGGCCGATGAGAAGGCCGCTTCCGCACAGACCGCCGCCGAAACCGCGCAAAGCGAACGTGACGCTTTGGATAAGCTGCGCCAGGAAGGCGAAGCAAGGCGTGACGAACTGTCTTCCATGATCGACAGTCTGGATTCCCAATCCGCCAAGCAGGCGGCCCAGACCGTACTGATCGCTTCCCAGGTCGATTCCTACAATCGTCAGTACCAGAAGGAACAGCAGGACGCCGCCAACCGGGTGGATACCGGTAACCAGGGCGGTACGCCGTCTACTCCGGTGACTCCTACTCCCGCTCCCACACCGACGCCGACCCCCACTCCGACGGTTCCCGGCGGTGGCGGCAGTAGCAGCGGCGGCCAAGGCACGTCGAACGGTGATTACGGCAACGCCTATGCCGCCGGCCAGTGCACGTACTGGGCGTATGAACGCCGTAGGCAGATGGGCATTGGCACGCCGTCCTATCTCGGCAATGGCGGCGACTGGTGGCGCAACGCCCCCTCGTACGGCTTGCGCGTGGACCACAACCCTCAGGTCGGTGCGGCGCTCTCCTTCCTGCCTGGTCAGGATGGTGCCGACGGTACCTATGGCCATGTTGCCGTAGTCGAAGCCGTGTATGGCGACGGCACATTCCAGATCTCCGAAATGAACTGGGGTGGTCCGTGGAACATGCACTACCGCACCTTGACCAATTTGGGTCAGTACTGGTTCGTCCACTGACCGGTTGGTTCGGCCGATATATACGGTTGAAGGGTTCCTCTTGAAGAGGAACCCTTTTTCGTATTCGAGGCCGGTCCGTGATATCGTCGGATGTTGCGTTGCTACCCACGAGTTGCTACCCACGAGTTGCTACCCACGAGTTGCTACTCACGAGTTATTGCCCACGAAAGGAGGAGACATGCCCAAGGAAACCGGTGAGAAACTCATCGTCCAGAACAAGAAGGCCCGGCATGACTATGCCATCGAAGACAAGTACGAGGCAGGGCTGGCCCTGACCGGCACCGAGGTCAAGTCGTTGCGCGAAGGCCGCGCATCGCTGTCCGAGGCGTTCATCTCCATCGACCGCCGTGGTGAGATGTGGCTGGAGGGCGCGAACATCCCCGAATACCTGAACGGCACATGGAACAACCATGCGCCCAAGCGCAAGCGCAAGCTGCTGCTGCACCGACTGCAGATCACCAAGCTCGCCCGCGGCATCGAAGCCAAGGGATACACGATTGTGCCGCTGAGCCTGTACTTCAAGGACGGTCGCGTCAAGGCGGAGATCGCGCTGGCCCGAGGCAAGAAGGAATTCGACAAGCGCCAGGCCCTGCGCGAAGAGCAGGACAAGCGCGAAGCCCTACGCGCCATGCGCTACGCCAACATGCGCCACTAGTCCCGCCCCTTGGCTCCCCTCCGGAGGGGAGCCAAGAGTAGGATGTCCGCGTTGTGGGTCATTTCGCCCACGATTAACGCTTCCGTAGCATTGCACTCCTACGCTCTGGAACCATCTGGGAAACATACCCGCCCAGCTGACTATCCGGAGAGAGGAAATCCAATGTCTCTAAGCAAGGGAATACAATCCGCTGCGGCCGCCGCCCTGAGCGCGGCCATGCTGATCGCCGTGGCGGCCTGTGGCACGACTGACAGCACCGACACCGCATCCAAGAGCGGCGATTCATCCAAGGACTCGTCCAGCACTTCGATTCAAGGCTTCGACACCAGCAGCATCCAGAAGGACGACGAGATTGCCGCACTGCTGCCCGATTCCGTGGCCGGCGACGGTACGCTGACCGTCGGCACCGATACTTCCTATGCCCCGGCCGAGTTCCTGGCCGAGGACGGCAAGACCCCGGTCGGCTTTGATGTCGACCTGTCCAAGGCGCTGGCCGCAGTGTTCGGACTGAAGGAAAACACCGTCTCCTCCACGTTCGATTCGATTATCCCGTCCGTCGGCTCCAAGTACGACATCGGCATCTCCTCCTTCACCGTGACCAAGGAACGCATGGAGGCTGTGGACTTCGTGACCTACTTCAAGGCCGGTTCCACGTTCGTGGTGCAGAAGGGCAACCCGAACAAGGTCGACTCCTCGAACCTGTGCGGCGTGAAGGTGGCTGTGCAGACCGGTACCACCCAGGAAGAGGAAGTCAACAAGGATAACGAGCAGTGCAAGGCGGACGGCAAGGATGCCATCGACATCCAGTCCTCCAAGCTGCAGACCGATGTGACCACCGCCGTGGCTTCCGGCAAGGCCTCCATCTTCTACGCCGATTCCACGGTGTCCGCCTACGCCATCAAGCAGACCGGCGACACCTTGGAGACGCTCGGTGAAGACGCCGGCGGGGTGCCCGAGGCCGTGGCCATCAAGAAGGGCGATACCAAGACCGCCGAAGCCGTGCAGAAGGCCATCCAGAAGCTGATGGACGACGGCACCTACAAGAAGATCCTCGACACTTGGGGTGTTGGTTCCGGTGCCATCGACAAGGCTGAGATCAACCCGGCCGACGCCGCCTGATTGCCAGGTGTCCCTGTTCGTTCCCGCTGGCGGGAGCTGTCGCCGAAGGCGACTGAGGGTGGTCTGTAGCATAACAGCCACCAGCAGTTGTATTCTTATGCGGCGGCCTCCCAGCGGGAGCATTTGTATATGTATACGCTATAATGTATATTTATACCTGATTGTTGATAGTCGCTATAGGGCGGCTCCACAGAGAAGAAGAGAGAGATCATGCAGTTCAACAAGCTGAAGACCATTGCGGCCGCCGCCTTGAGCGTGGCCATGCTGTTCTCCGCCGCGGCTTGCGGCACCTCCGACAAGGCGGGTGACTCCGGTTCCGATAAGGGCGGTTCCTCCAAGTCGGTCACCATCACCAGCTACGACGTGAGCTCCGTGAAGAAGGACGATGCAATCGCCGCACTGCTGCCTGAATCCGTGACCAAGGACGGCAAGCTCACCATCGGCACCAACCCCTCCTACGCCCCGGCCGAATTCCTCGACGCCGACGGCAAGACCCAGATCGGCTACGACATGGATCTTGCCCGCGCCATGGGCAACATCTTCGGTCTCGATACCGAAATCGTCTCCTCCAACTTCGATACGATCATTCCGGCCATCGGCTCCAAGTACGATCTGGGCATCGCCGCCTTCACCATCACCAAGGAGCGCATGGAATCCGTCGACTTCGTCTCCTACTTCACCGCAGGCATGGGCTATGCAGTGGCCGCAGGCAACCCCAAGAACGTCGATGAGAACGACCTGTGCGGTCTGAACGTTGCCGTCGAGACCGGCACCGTCGAGGAAGAGGCCATCAACAAGACCGCCAAGCAGTGCAAGGCGGACGGCAAGAAAGACATCACCATCCAGTCCTCCAAGCAGCAGACCGACGCCACCACCGCTGTGGTGACCGGCAAGGCCGACGTCTTCTTCGCCGATTCCCCGGTTGTCGGCTACGCCATTGCCCAGACCGATGGTCAGCTGGAACAGCTCGGCAAGGACTTCGATGAAGTGCCGAACGCCATCGCCATCAAAAAGGGCGATTCCCAGACCACCGAAGCCGTGCAGAAGGCCATGCAAAAGCTTATGGACGACGGCACCTACACCAAGATCCTCCAGCACTGGGGCGTCGAATCCGGCGCACTGGACAAGGCCGAAATCAACCCGGCCGTCGAATAGCCGACAAGCTGTCGCGAAAATTCGAATGGGGCGCACTGTTTGTAACACAGTCGCCCCATTCGTACACTAAGGTTCAACGCTAGTTGCAACTTGCAGTTCAGGCTGCCCAACACGTCCAAGGAACCAAATTATGGCGAAGAAAGAAGTCGACGGTGAGGGAGTGAACATCCCCAACCGCATCAAGGCGCTGCCGGTCAAGCGCCCCGGCCCGATTGTGGCCGCAGTGATCGTGGTGCTGCTCGCCGCGATGCTCATTCAAGGCTTGATTACCAATCCGCGACTGGATTGGCCCACCGTCTGGAAGTACCTGTTCAACGAGAACGTGCTTGAAGGCATTCGCTATACCTTGGAGCTCACCGTGATCTCCATGGTCGTGGCGATCATCCTGTCGGTGATTCTCGCCATCATGCGCAAATCCATCAATCCGGTGCTGCGCGGCGTCAGCTGGTTCTTCATCTGGTTCTTCCGCGGCACGCCTGTGTACACGCAGCTCATTTTCTGGGGTCTGTTCGCCGTGCTGATTCCCAAGATTAGCCTCGGCATTCCGTTCACCTCGGTGGAGTTCTGGAGCATCGACTCCAACGTGGTGGTCACCGCATTCAACGCCGCATGGATTGGTTTGGCTCTGAACGAGGCCGCCTACCTGTCCGAAATCGTGCGTGCCGGCCTTGAAGCCGTGGACCCCGGCCAGACCGAGGCGGCCAAGGCATTGGGCATGAACCGCACGCTCATCATGCGCCGCATCGTGCTGCCGCAGGCTATGCGCATCATCATCCCGCCCACCGGCAACGAGACCATCGGCATGCTGAAGACCACCTCGCTGGTCACCGCCGTGCCGTTCACCCTCGAACTGCAGTTCGCCACCAACGCCATCGCCAACCGTATCTACAAGCCGATTCCGCTGCTTCTCGTGGCCTGCTTCTGGTACCTGCTGATCACCTCCATTCTGATGGTTGTGCAGTCCCGCCTTGAGGCGCACTTCGGCAAGGGCTTCAACGCCCGCCCGGTGGGCACCAAGGGCAAGCAGCCGCCATACGATCCGCCGTACCCCGGCAAGTCTGACGGCGAGCCGAAGGACGATGTGAACAAAATCAATCAGACCACCTTCGCTGGGCTGAATGCGTAAGGCGGGAGCGAGAATTATGACTACGAACGACATCACCAACTCCGCTCCGGTCGTGCGCAAGGCGGTTGACGGTTCCGTGATTCCTGCTGTCAAGGCCGTGCAGGTGCACAAGGCGTTTGGGCCGCTGCATGTGCTCAAGGGCATCGATCTAACCGTTATGCCCGGCACTGTGACCGTGATTCTGGGGCCCTCCGGTTCCGGCAAGTCCACGTTCCTGCGTCTGATCAACCAGCTGGAAACCCTGACCGGCGGTTCCATCGAGGTGGACGGCGAACTCATCGGCTACAAGCACGTGACCAAAAACGGCCAGGACATGCTGCAGACCCTGGACGATAAGGAGATCGCCGCACAGCGTTCTCGCCTCGGCATGGTGTTCCAGCGCTTCAACCTGTTCCCGCACATGACCGCGCTGGAAAACGTGATGGAAGCCCCGATTCACGTGCAGCACCAGTCCAAGAAAGCCGCCCGTGACCTGGCCGTGGCCGAGCTTCAGCGCGTCGGTCTGGGCGATCGCATGGACTATTACCCCTCCCAGCTGTCAGGTGGTCAGCAGCAGCGTGTGGCCATTGCCCGTGCTCTGGCCATGAAGCCGGAGATCATGCTTTTCGATGAGCCGACCTCCGCCCTTGACCCCGAACTGGTGGGTGAAGTGCTCAACGTCATGCGTTCCTTGGCCAAGGAAGGCATGACCATGGTGTGCGTGACCCACGAAATCGGCTTCGCCCGCGAAGTCGCCGACCAGATCGTGTTCATGGACGGCGGCGTAGTCGTAGAAAAGGGCGGCCCCGACATCATCGACCACCCCACCGAGCCTAGGTTTAAGGACTTCTTGCAGCACGTGCTGTAGGAAGGCTCGTTGTTGCAGCTCCAAAAACGTACGCTGATGAACTCAGCGTACGTTTTTTGCGACGCCTAATCGCACCCCCATCTCGTGAAGAACGTACGCTGAGTGGTAGTCAGTGTACGGTTTTCACGAAGGGGCATGTTCCAATCCTGCAAAGGCGGCGGGTTGGATTCGCTTTGCGCAATAATCGTCCGCTAGGCTGGTGAACCATGTGTGGAATCGTTGGATACGCGGGAAATATTGAAACGGCATGCGGCAAGCCTTTGGAGGTCTGCCTGCAAGGCCTGGAACGTCTGGAATACCGAGGCTATGACTCGGCCGGTGTGGCGCTGACCGCGCCCGGCATGGATAAGGTGGTCGTGCGCAAGAAGGCCGGCCGTTTGAAGAACCTGGTCGAAGACATCGAGCGTAAGCCGATGCCGCTTGCCACGGTGGGCATCGGCCACACGCGCTGGGCCACCAATGGCGAGCCGAGCGACGTGAACGCCCACCCGCACACCAGCATGGACGGCAAGGTGGCCATCATCCATAACGGCATCATCGAAAACGCCTCTCAGCTGCGTCTCGACCTGCAAGCCGAAGGCTACCGATTCGCCTCTGCCACCGACACTGAGGTGGCCGCTAAGCTGCTCGGCAAGATCGTGGACAAGATTATCGCGGACGAAGGCAAGCCAGACCTGTTCAAGGCTGTGCGCCGCATGGCCCGCATGCTTGAAGGCGCGTTCACCATTCTGGCCACCGACTGCCGCCAGCCGGACATCGTGGTCGGAGCCCGCCATGATTCGCCGCTGGTCGTGGGCCTTGGCGAGGGGGAGAACTTCCTCGGTTCCGACGTCGCCGCATTCGTGGCCTACACCAAGCGCGCCATGGAAGTCGACCAGGATCAGGCCGTATGCGTGTCCGCCGACAAGGTCATCGTCACCGATTTCGACGGCAACGTGGTCGAAAACCCGAAGACCTACACCGTGGATTGGGATGCTTCGGCCGCCGAAAAGGGCGGCTGGGATTCCTTTATGGACAAGGAGATCCACGAAGACCCTGCCGCAGTGCAGCGCACCCTGCTTGGCCGCTTCGATGCGAATGGCGGCATCACCCTTGATGAAGTGCGTATCGACGAACACGACTTCAAGGCCATCGACAAAATCATCGTCGTGGCCTGCGGCACCGCCAGCTACGCCGGCCAGGTAGCCAAGTACGCCATCGAACACTGGGTGCGTATCCCCGTGGAAATCGAACTCGCGCACGAATTCCGTTACCGTGACCCGATTCTGACCCCGCGTACGCTCGTGGTGGCCATTTCTCAGTCCGGCGAAACCATGGATACTCTGATGGCCCTGCGCCACGCGCGCGAACAGGGGTCCAAGGTGCTGGCCATCTGCAACACGCAGGGTGCCTCCATTCCGCGCGAATCCGACGCCGTGCTCTACACACACGCCGGCCCGGAAGTTGCCGTGGCATCCACCAAGGCGTTTGTGGCGCAGATCACCGCCGCCTACCTGCTGGGCCTGTATCTGGCGCAGGTCAAGGGCGCGATGTTCCGCGATGAGATTCATCAGGTGCTTGACTCCCTGAAAGACATGCCGCGCAAGATTCAGTGGGTGCTCGACACCCAGCCCAAGACCATCCAGGCGGCCGCCGAGCGCATGGTGAACGCCAACTCCTTCTTGTTCCTCGGCCGTCACGTGGGCTACCCGGTGGCGCTTGAGGGTGCACTGAAGCTCAAGGAGATCGCCTACACGTTCACCGAGGGCTTCGCGGCCGGCGAGCTCAAGCATGGACCGATCGCGCTGGTGGACGAGGGTGAGCCCGTGGTGTTCATCGTGCCGCCGCAGCGCGGCCGCAATGTGTTGCACGCCAAGGTGATCTCTGGTATCGAGGAGGTCAAGGCTCGTGGCGCGTACATCATCGCCGTGGCCGAGCAGGGCGACCCGGATGTGGAACGGTACGCTGACGTGGTGTTCTGGCGCCCCGCCTGCCCAACGCTGATGAGCCCGCTGGTTGACGTGGTGCCGCTGCAGCTGTTCGCCATGGACATGGCAAAGCTCAAGGGCTACGACGTGGACAAGCCCCGCAACCTCGCCAAGTCCGTGACCGTTGAGTAAGCCACATCGGTATGTGATTGACGAGCCTCATATTCCGTTTGAGATGGACGTGCTGTATGAGGACGAGCGGATCATCGTGGTGGACAAGCCGCATTTTCTGGCCACCATGCCGCGCGGCATGTGGTATCGGCAGACCGCGCTGATCCGATTGCGTGAGCGGCTGGGGGAGCCGGACATCACGCCAGCGCACCGATTGGACCGCATGACCGCCGGCGTATTGGTGTTCGTGCGGGATCCGGCCTGCCGCGGCGCGTATCAGATGCTGTTCCAGAACCGGCAGGCCGTCAAGGTCTATGAATGCCTGGCGCCCTGCCGGCCGATCAGCCGCCCGCGATTCGGCACGATCATGCAGGTCGAGCCGCCACGCCCGTTCCCATTGCTGCGCCGATCGCACATCACCAAGGAACACGGCACGATGGCCGCATTCGAGGAACCGGGTTTGGCCAACGCCGAAACCCTCATCGAGCGCGGCGACCTCTGTTTCCCTCCCGCTGACGGGAGGTGGCGCGAAGCGCCGGAGGGTGGTCCCCATCCGGGGAATCACCCCATCTGCCGCTACACACTCCACCCGCGCACCGGCAAAACCCACCAATTGCGCGTCCACATGAATTCGCTCGGCCTGCCCATCGTGGGCGACGACTTCTACCCGCGCATCCAGACGCGCCCCTACGACGATTTCAGCCAACCATTGCAGTTGGTAGCACGCATGCTGCGATTCACCGATCCAATAACAGGCGAGAAGCGCGAATTCGTTTCCCGTGTGCCGCTTAAGATCTGATTTCTTATGCATTGAGAGTGTTTTCGCTCATGGTGTCACCATTCATAGAGTTCGGCGGGCTGCGGGGTTTTGCGGACATCCAGCGACAAGCCAAGCTCAGTCAGGGCGCTGAGAATGGTGGAGAATTCGGGATTGGGGACTCGGGCGTGTTCAAATTCGATCAGCCAGCGACGTGACACGCCCAGCCGTTGGGCCATGTCGGTCTGACTAATGCCCTGGCGTTGCCTATGAATCACTGGCAGGTGGATCACTGGCAGGTACCAGTGGATGCCAGCGCATGCCGCTCGTCAGCTGATGTCGAGCACGGAACCGCGTTCAATCAGTTCCGGCGGGATTACGGTTTTGACGCCGACCGGTATCTTCTCGCCTTCGCATTGACGGCGGACCATGGAGAAGGCGGTGGCGCCAATGTCGTCAAAGCGCAGCTTCATGGTCGTCAGGTTCAAGCGCGGGACCATATCGACCAGCGAATCATCGACGCCCACGATGCTGACATCCTCGGGCACACGCTTGCCCACTGACTGCAACCCGAGCATTGCGCCGTACGCCATCTGGTCGTTGGCGGCGTAGATGGCCGTGCAGTCGGGGTCGTGGGCCAACGCCACGCCGGCCTGGTAGCCTGAATCCGCGCACCAATCGCCGATATACATGCTCGGTACGCGTGCTCCCATTTGTTCCAACGCTTCTCGCCAACCGCGGGCGCGGCTTTCGGCGGCACGCGAGGTGGACGGTCCGGCAATGTGGTAGACGGTCTTGTGTCCCTTGCTCATCAGGTAATCGACGATAGCGGTCGAGCAGCCATACTGGTCGGCGTCAACGGTGGGGCAGTGGTCGGCGGCGGATTCGCAGATGAGCACGACTGGAAGTTCTCGCGGAGGCTTGTATCCGACGAAATCGGAGATGCGTTCCTCCAGCACTACGATGACACCATCCACCGGCTGACGCTGCATGTGATCGATGGCGGCGGAAAGCGTGCGTTCCGCACCGTGACGCATGGTCTGGATGGTGACTGAATAATCGTCATCGGCCGCGTTGGCCACAATAGAATCAAGGATGCGGGCGTTGCCGAACGTGGCGGTGTTGAACATCACCACGCCGATATCCTGGAAGCGGCCGTGCTTTAGGGCTCGGGCCGCATAATTCGGACGATACCCAAGGCGTTCCATTGCAGCTTCGACACGCTGGCGTGTTTCGGGTTTCACCGCATCGCTGCCATTCGCCACGCGGGACACTGTCTGTGGCGAAACGTCGGCGGCTTTCGCTACGTCTTGCATGGACACCTGTGTTGGCCTCGACATTTCACCCTCGCTTGACTCATTAATGTCGGTGTTTCGTTTGCAGCGCTTATCTTAGGCCGCTTACGTTAACGATAACATCGTTGTTTTCGTGACCATTGTAGCAGAGTGACTGAGGAACCCTTAATTCAACACGGTACTCAACACGATTGGACAATGTTACAGATAGTGTTATGATGATAACGCAAACATTTTGGTCAACCTTCGAAGGAGAGGGGTTGGAAATGGCTTCAGCCGATATCGCAGCTGCGCCCGTGCATTCGGGCAAGGCTCGTGTGAATAAGCACAAGGCCGATTGGCGTGGATGGAAATTCATGTGGCCTTTTGCGGTGGTGTTCGTGTTCGTGTTCATCGTGCCGATCGTGTACGCCGTCTATATTTCGTT
>ERZ827520.2488-NODE-2488-length-17050-cov-4.643660_pt1 | contig 17050 bp, 15 predicted proteins | sample MGYA00519581_ERZ827520 | MGnify/ENA primary metagenome ERZ827520 (study PRJEB31778, sample SAMEA3449339) | human gut metagenome | biome: human gut; feature: human-associated habitat; material: faeces | place: United Kingdom | collected 2010/2012 ...
TTGCCGGTGTAAAAGCTGCCGTTAAAGCAACGATTGCCGCAGTCAAAGCAATCATTGCGGCAACAAAAGCATTGGTCGCTGCTATTGCCGCAGGCGGTTGGGTCGCTGTGATGATGATTCTTGTTGTGGTCCTGCTGGGTTGCACTCTGGCCCTTTTCGGTGGCAATTCCGGCGGCGACTACCAAGCGGTGAGTGCAGAGGTGGAAGCCTATACGCCCTATATCCGGCAGTACGCCGAGGAGTACGGAATTGGAGAGTATGTGGAGCTTATCAAAGCGGTGATGATGCAGGAGTCCGGCGGCAAGGGCACAGACCCCATGCAGTGCTCTGAGTGCGGTTATAACACCACCGGAGGATATATTCAGGATCCGATTCTCTCTATTAACTGGGGCATTCATACCCTTGCAGACAGCATGAATCTTGCGGGTGTAGAATCGCCCATTGACATGGAACATATCAGGCTGGCACTGCAAGGCTACAATTATGGCCCGGGTTATATCTATTGGGCGATCCGTCGTTACGGTGGTTATGACGTTACCAATGCATTGGAGTTTTCGGAGAATATGAAGGCGCAGCTTGGCACCAGCGTGTACGGCGACCCTCAATATGTGTATCATGTTTTGCGGTATTATCCCTACGGACGAGCGCTTAATCGTATAGGGAATCAGACGATTGTAGAAGTTGCGGCGAGCCAGCTTGGCAATGTAGGCGGCGAGCCTTATTGGAGTTGGTACGGCTTTGAAAGTCGAGTGTCTTGGTGCGCGTGCTTTGTTTCGTGGTGTGCCGACCAGTGTGGCTATATTGATGCAGGAATTATCCCAAAATTCTCAGGCTGCGTCAACGGCGTAAATTGGTTCAAGGAGCGTGGCCAATGGCTTGACGGTTCTGAGGAACCTGTACCGGGTATGATTATCTTCTTCGATTGGGACAACAAAGGCTCTTCAGGACCACAGGACGGTGAATCCGACCATGTGGGTATTGTTGAGCGAGTTGAAGATGGGCGTGTCTATACCGTCGAGGGTAACTCTGGCGATAGCTGCCGTGAGAACAGCTATGTAATCGGTCACTACGAGATTTACGGCTACGGTGTGCCTGCGTATTAAATTGGTTTTATAATTAAAGTTGGGGTTAGGCATTCCACCTAACCCCAACTTTTTAATTAAATTCTGACGTTTGTCGTCATAATCATCAAAGAATGATGCAGAAGCTTTTATTCCCACTCGTAAGTGTATACTATTGACATACATTTGCTGAAGGATGATTCTCGACTGTAGAGTAACTCCACGCATTAAAGGTTGTGCTATTTCAGCTTATGGAAAAACAAGATGCAGATAATACCCTTTGTGCGACGCAGGTGACGCTTTCAACTGTAATCATATCAGTACAAATTTGATTTTTCTTATTACATATCTGCCGAATTTCTTCTGCTCTTTCTTTATCCATTGAATTGAAAATTGTGCATTTATTTGAGCCGGGACAAACAGCCTTAGCCCGCATGGCAATCAGTGATGGGCTTCTGTTCTTATCCACGGCATAATTGGGTGGAGTTGGTCCGAAAATGGCAATAACTGGCGTATGGAATGATATTGCAAAATGCATAGGACCAGTATCGTTTGTTATTACAAGCTGTGCATGTTGGATGATGTATAAAAAATTATCTATCGATAAATTATCACGAATATCGAGGGGATGTCCGTATAATCTAACGTATTCGGCATTCATTTTTTCAAGAAGCGGCTTTTCTTTGGGAACACCGGTAACAATTATTATATGACCATCCTTTTCCAGATTGGAGATGATTTTAACAAATGACCTAGTAGGCCAAGTTTTTCGTATCAAATCAGCACCGGGATGCACGATTACATATTTCTCCGGAATATTATACATAGTATTGCTAGTCCAACATTTTAATTGGATATCGCTAACCACAACTCCCGCCAAGCGCAAAACATCCAACGATTCTTCGACCCTGTTTCGAGGTAGATCCTCATATATTTGCTTTGTGAAGCAATGATGCTTGGAATGATTCTTGTACTTTTCGTCCATTATACCATAGCGATTAGGGATACCACACAAATAAGGTATATATGCTCGCTTCCATTGTTCAAAGACCCGAACAAGTTGGAAACTTGCACTGAAAGAGTACTTTGTCAAACTTTTTGCAAATCTATAATAGACGAAAAGGCTTGCGCGACTTGGCGGAATTACCAGGACTTCATCAATAGCACTTGAATACTGCAATAATTCAGCACCCGCTGATCGACGAACTAGGCATACAATATGTGATTTAGGGTAAGCACGTCTAATTGCTTGCATTGAACAGCTATCACAAACTATATCTCCTAGATTATTATGACTTAGAATCAGAATGCAGTTCGTTTTTCGCTTTTTTTGAAACAAAGAACTGACATGTATAAGCAACCGGCATATTTTTAAAAGAATTAGTAAATAAAGCTCTTTCATTTTATTTAGATTATTTTTAATAGTCAAATGTAAAAGTTAGGGGCTGTCATGATTACATAACAGCCCCCATTCTGTGTTGTTTTAGCAAATTACGCCAGTGGAGGTATTGGAATAGTGAACCATCAAGGTCTCCTTGTCGTAATCGGGTAACAAATCAGCCCAAGAACAAACATCGGTCATCCCATCTACCAGTTCTTCCAATGTCAGAATGTTATTCTTCTTGCCGTTTGCCATAATGTAGCCACTCCTTTCTTCAGTTATTTATCCTAACACCAATGGTGTATAAGATATCGGAATGTATTTTAGACATAGTCGCTATATTCGCTTGCCCAATAATAATGTCTACATAAATCAACTATATATCCATCTTTAGAATACTACATAAATCTGAAAATGTCAAATTAAAATTGTGTATACGAAAAATTTCCAACAAACATGTTGAAAAGCTTTTGATTTATAGTATAATTGGAGAGAAGAAAGTAATTCATTATATTGGAGACAGAGATGGAATACCATGTAATCAATCAGGTCGTTTCTGGCCTCGAAGTTGAAAGCAGAGCGCTAATCGAGGACATCGTGAGGGCTAATCGGCAAACCACATTAATTATTGGCTCAAATCATTGTGGCAAGTCATATCTACTCACACAATTATTTAATTGTGATAGGTCGAGAATTAAAATGTTTCAATGCGGTGGTCCCCACAATACGGAGCACATTATATTTGATTCATTTCTTAATGAACTTAAGCAGTTATTACGTTTTTCTAATCAAACTGAACATATTTCATTTTTCTTCGATGAAATAACAAACGAAAAACTCCTTCGAGAGATTATGACCTTGTGTAATTCAAGGAACATTTCATTTTATATTACAGCGTTTAATGTTCCAACGACACCTTTTTTCCATACTCCAGATGTTTATGCGGTTGATATTTTTAAAAGATATTCATGTTGTATTAATAGCATTTTGAATGAAGGCAACTATTCTGAAGTTCGCAGATTAGTAGCTGGCGATTGGTTTACTTTACACGCTCAAGTTGGAAAAGGTGTAGATTATCCTGATGCAATACAGCAAGTTAATCTACAGCATAGAGCCCAAATAGCAGAAAAAAAACTTGCAAAAACCAAAACAATCATTACATCGCCGTATTATAACTCTTTGAAGGTTTTGGATTTTTATCAAAAGTAATATGATAAGTAACTAAACAGATAGAAAAAATATTTAGACGTGAGCAAAATGTGCGCACAAATAGAAGGGCGAACACGGCGCAGGTGAGCAGGTAAACGACAAGCAGGCACCGCCCGAAATCAGGCTGTGCCGGAAGAAAAGAATAGAGGGATATCGGGAAAAAAGAATCAAGCGCAGCGGGAAGCCAGCTTTCGGCATCTTGCAAGTTTGGGATGGCGAGTGACAAAAGCGGCGGCAGCAATGGTCAGCAGAGAAATGTGGGCAAGGGTATTCAGGTTTTCAACAGAATGCCGATTGCGTACCCAAAGCCGTTCTTGGGCAGTAGCCTTGAATCTGGAATTGTACCGTTCACATTCCGTTCTGAGCACAAAAACGGATTTGAATTTCAGCGTATCTCTTTGAATGGAAAGCCTGTAGTCGTTTGGAATTGTCACATATTTTGTGCAGCCGGTGGCCTTACGTTCCTTGTGAAAGCACTTATGTGCGCAGGGACAATCGTGCAGATGGGCGGTTCTTTTATAAGGACAACAATATTTCTGTCTGGTTTTTCCGTTCTCTGTAAATTTTCCGTCCCGATGCATGGCAAGACCTGCTCCGCAGATCGGTGCGCCGCATGGCAGTCTGGCAGGTTTTTTCGTATTTCTCTTGTTGAGAGGAATGACACACTCTCCGTGGTAAAGTTCCCGAACAGTGTTATAGATTGCCTTGACATCATAGGCCTTATCGCCAATGAACGTGCATTCCTCTACAGAAAATAGCCGTTGGTTCTTTTCAGGATGTCCAGCGTCACAGCAGAATCTGCTACATCAGCGGTGGTGGTCAGTTCACAAAGCGGAAGCCCGGTGATGCAGTCCATCAGCACATGGTTTTTATAGCCCCAATAAAACTCATACTTACGTTCATTGTGCTGATTAGAAGCGGAGTGGACGCCGAGGGTGCAGTCTGGGTCGCTTTTGGGGTGGTTTTCCTTGGAGAACTTGTTTTTTGCAAAGGATTTTGGGTTGTTCTGTTTAGTGTTTTCCACGACAGGCGCGGAATCCAGTCCGATAAAGGATGCATCCAGGACGCCCAGCTCATACAGCTGCTTGACCTGTGTCTGCATGATTTCCTCAAGAATGCTGTGATCCAGTTTCCGCAAAAAGCGGTCACATGTCCGGTAAGAGGGAAACTTTTTTGTGATGTCGAAGCCGCAGTAGTAAGCAATGAGACGATTGTTCTCCAGATAATCTTCCAGATTGGTGATGTAGCCGAAGCCTTCGCACTTCATGACCACAAATGCGCAGATCATGGCAGATACCGGGTAACCGGTGCGGCCTGGCTTCTTCTTTTGGCGCTCCAGTTCGGACAGGTCAAGATGAAGAAATAGCGTGTCGTAGAACGCAGCCTTGGGCTGTGCGGTAAACAGGCGAATGTCCTGTATTATTTCTTGTCGGTAGATAGCGGGTAGCCTCCTTTGGATGTTTTCTTTGCAATTGAATTATACCAGATTGAGCCGCTGTCCGCTTTCTATATTTTCTAGTGACAAAACACAATCATCAATTCAAATAAGCCTTGTGCCCCAATGACTTTTCCCATTTTGCTCAAGGCTAAAAAATATTAATTAAGAAGGTGACGGTTTGGCAATATTTTTTTTAGAAAGGGGAACTATTTCGGTTCTCATTAATAACGAGACAGGACTCTGGTGGGCCTATCGCTCGAAAAATGATAACCATCGGAGCAAGGTTGTATGTGTAGATCAAGCAGAATTATTATCACAATTAATTGATAGAGCCTATCAATCTTCAGCCGAAAAAATGTATGCTATTCTGCTTAATTACTCCATCGAAAAAAGACCTGTTGATTTGCGGTATTTGATATTAAATGTAACCTCAAATTGCAACCTGCATTGTGAATATTGCTATGCAAAGGAACAAAAAAAGCAGGATCATATGTCATATGAAGTTATGAGTAGTGCGATAGAGAACTTCTACGCCGCTACAGAAGGGGCTGCATCTCGTGTAATCGCCTTTCATGGCGGAGAGCCATTACTACACTACGGGGAAATTTTGCGAGTTGTTGATAAATTCAAATGTAATAGAACACATTTCCTGATTCAAACAAATGGAACACTTCTATCCAACGATTTAATCCAAGAATTAAGGCTGAGAGATATTGAAGTGGGGATAACCATTGATTCTATTGATGAAAAGAAAACATCACTTCGAAGCAACGAGGACAATTATACCCAAAAAGTATTTTACAATCTAAAAAAAGCTGCTGAAATGGGAGTAGCTCAAAGTGTGTTATCCATCATTCAAGAGGGGAATGTTTCTGACTTAATTAGCATGACTCGAGTTTTTAATTCTCTCGGAATTTCTGTTGTTGCATACAATTTGCTATGGCCCACAGAAGTTCAACTTTTGAAACATGTGGTCAACAATGACCAACTAATTTCAGCTTCGAAAGATTTATATGATTATATTCAGGAAAAGAATTACACGGAAGGATTTGAAACGTTCGAAAAGTATAGAGAACGAAATCTATATGAATTGTGGCGACGGGTATTTTATGCTAGAAACGACTATATGTGTATGAACGCTCCATGCGGTGCAGGAAAAGCGGTTGTTACTGTTGATGAAACTGGGGATATTTACCCTTGCTCATTGACATTATCAATTAGCGGTGTGCCTATCCTTGGAAACATTAAAAGCGAAAAAATACATCAGTTTTCTCATCAACCTGAGAGATGTTTAAATCATGTTGAGAAGTGCAAAAATTGTCCATTTAAGTTTACCTGCGGTGGAGGTGGTTGCACCGGGTTTATCTGGAAGGTAACAGGTGATATTAATGGTAATAGCCTATATTGCAATTACTATTATGAGATGATAATTTTTATGATGGAGCGTGCCTTTGAGCATGCCAATGTTAATTCACTTACAAATATTAATTTTTCCTCTTTGACCCCAATCAACAATATTACAAATAAGGACTAGTAAAAAATATGAAAGCTGTTGTTTTGATTCTTGATTTAACCAACGATTGTAATTTAAGATGCTCATACTGTTACGCATCAGGAGGCGAACGTGCAGACTGCTTATCAGTCTCTGATGCAGTTCTCGCAATTGAAAAATTCTATAATCGCTTTAAATGTCAAATTCAAGTGCTATTCCACGGTGGTGAACCGCTTCTTTGTTTTGATTCAATACAAAAGATTATCTCCATAACAGAGACAAAAGATTTTTCTAACTATATATCTTGGTTTATTCAAACAAATGGTGTTTTATTATCGCAAGAAAAAATAGACTTTTTAAAATACAATAATGTAAATATAGGGATAAGCCTAGATGGAGTTACCGATGAAAGCAATTGTTCCCGAAAGAAAATCAATGGGCAACCTTCAACCAAAGAGACTATATCAGCACTAAATTTGCTTCACAAAAGCGGTATTTCGACAAGTATTCTTACCGTTGTGAATGCAAATAATTATTCTTTAATTCTACATGAACTTAAAGTACTTATTAGTATGGGGATACGAAATGTTGCGTTAAATCCGTATATTAGCGCAGGGCGTGGATCTATTGCAAATCTTGGCGTAACAAACGAGCAAATGTTTAACCTGTTTAAAGATCTATCTGACATGATTCTTTCCTTGTACTACAAAGATAATATTATTTTTATAGAAAAAAACTTGTTCCATATTGTAAAAAAGATTGTTACAGGTGGTAATTCATACATGTGTATGAGCAACCCCTGTGGTGCTGGCTTGTCTCAATTTACTGTAGATCCAAATGCGGATGTTTATCCCTGTGCCGATTTATGCGGGCAAAAGCATTTTAGATTGGGAAATATTGGCGAAGATTTTTTCCCGAAGATTCCTTCTTGTGAGGGATGGTGTGAGATACGTTCATATAAACTGCAAAACTTAACAGGCTGTAAAAAATGCACTTTAATAAAGACATGTCCAGCGGGCTGTTCTGTCCGTTGCTATTACTCAAATGATTCAGTTCATTCGACTGATCCATTATGTGGATTTTATAAATTGATTCTTCCGTATCTTGATGATACAGGACTTGCAAAAAAAATATACAATATTTACGTTAATTAATCGACAATCAAATGGAGGTATTTTTTATGAACCAAAACAATGTATCTCTCGGAAGAGTCACAAGGAAACGAATGCACGAGTACTACAAAAATTTCGTGAGTGATCCAGATATATTTATGGACATGAGTAAATACTTTGAGTACCAGTATAGTCCTGAACGAATTGACAGATATTGGGAAACGAGAAAAAAACCCAAAGATAGAAAAGACTTTTTTGTTCTGCTAGAATCCGAAGTAATAGGTGAATTGGCTCTAAAGCATATTGATTTTGAAAAAAAAGAATGCGAGCTATCAATTCATCTGCAAAATGATTCTGTCAAGAATAAGGGATATGGGTCCGCAGCAGAACGACTTGCCTTAGCTTATGCGTTTGAGAATCTCGGAATGGAAAGTGTTCTCGCCGATTCAGTCCTTAAGAATACTCGAAGCCAACATGTTTTGGAGAAGGTTGGGTTTGTTCTGATTGGTGTCGATGATACCTTTAAGTATTACCGTTGCGACAAGAATGCTTTCAAAAAATGCACATAACGAAAATCTCAATAATTGTGGGGCTGGCTCAACTTTGGTTTTTACCGGTGCTGTCAAGAGCCTGCTGCCTTGGAATGCCGTGACAGAATGCCTAGCCAAATAATTAACTCCGACTCCGAGTCAATTCTCAGAGCCGGAGCTTTTTATACGCTATTAGAATTGACGCTTATCGCGATTATCAGGCACTTACCCGTGCTCTGAAATAAACCGACACGCAGAATAAAGGTCATTCAAGCAAATGATGGAATCACCGCTCTCGCCAACGGGGTCATTGTCTTCTGATAATAGTATTCCTGTTACTGGTTCGTATGAGCAAATGCATAAATCGCGCAGCTCATTTCCAACAGCAAAAGATTTTCTAAAGTCGATGTTAAACTGCGCTGCTGCATAATAGAACAGCTCCGGTCTTGGTTTTCTGCAATTACATTGACCATCACCATGGGGGCAATGTAAAACCGCTGTAAGATAGATATCGTTTTCTTTAAAAAGATTAAGCATATAATTTGTTAAATTATAGTATGCCTCCTTGGTAAAATACCCCCTTGCAATTCCGGATTGATTTGTAATTACTATGATTAGATAACCTTTTTGTTGGAGAAGTTTTAAGCCATCAATTACTTTAGGAAGTAAGACGAAGTCTTTTGGGGAAGAGATATATCCCCTGTCCACATTTATTGTTCCATCACGATCCAGAAAAACAGCCTTATTCCGGTTCATTATTCTTCCCTTTATACTGATTTAAAATCCTTTCTATGATTTTTGTTGATGAGGTATTATGCTTTATTTCTACAGTTTGTATCTCACCACCTCTTTTTTTTACAATATCGCATCCTACAATTGAAGTTGCATCATAATCTCCACCTTTTACCAAAACATCTGGCTGTAATTCTGATATAATATTGTAAGGCGTATCTTCTTCATAAAGAATGACATAATCAACGCATTCAAGCGCCGACAGAATTTCTACACGTTCGTTTTGCGGTATGACAGGCCTTTCTTCTCCCTTTATTCGTTTGATTGAGCTATCACTATTAATTCCAACAACCAATATATCTCCATAGTTTGAGGCAGAAAGCAAACAGTGAATATGTCCAATGTGCAGCAGGTCAAAACATCCATTTGTAAATACAATCTTCTTTGTAGAATACAATTCTCTTAGCGAGGATAGATCACTAACTTGCAATATCTTTCTATTTGCATTTTTTTCACTAAGTTGAATCAGTTCTTCATATACCTCTTGCCAGGTAATTACTGCCGCTCCGGTTTTCATCACCTGAATACCTGCAGCAATATTGGCTATAGACATTGCATTACAGACTTCGATGTTATTAGCTAAAGCAGCACCAAAATATGCTATCGCAGTATCTCCAGCACCAGTAACATCATGCGCATTGATTCTGGTGCTGTTTATATATTTAATCAATCCGAACGGATTAACCAAAACCATTCCTGCACTCCCACACGTTGTTAAAACATACTCTGCACAGCTTTTTTTGCATAAATAGTGTGATGCTGCTATGATTTCTTCAATATTTTTTACAGGTTTCTTAGTAAGAAATGATAATTCTTGAAGATTTGGCTTTAAAATATTGGCTCCTTTATATTTCCTTATTGTTGTGTTTTTCACATCGATGATAACACGGATACCATAGCTTTTGCAAATGTGAATAATGCTTTGTGTTAGCTTTTCGTCTAATAGCCCCTTGCAATAATCTGAGATAATGACTAAATCAAAGTCTCCAACAACTTCTTTTAGTAACGCCAAGATCGGTGTGTCATCGCGTGTAAAGTTGTGGTTAGGATCTTCAACATCAACGCGTAGTAATTGCTGGTCATTCTGTGCACGAAATCTATATTTTACACATGTTGTGTACTTCTCAAATGAAAAAATATATTTATCTGATATTCCAGATTCAACTAACATTTCTCTAAGAGTGTTTTCGTATTTATCAGAACCAATAATCGATACAAGTGTGGCGTCTTGACCAGCGGCAATCAAATTTGATGTTAAGTTTGCAGCACCGCCAAGAGAGTATTCCATTTCTTCATACAAAAGAGCCGGGATTGGTGCCTCTGGAGAGACACGATTAACCTTTCCCTTGTACGAGATATCTAAAATAACATCTCCCACAACTAATATTTTCTTGGGACCAAGCATTAGCATAAATTATCATTCCTCTTTTCTTTCATCTCCAAACAAGCAATATTCAACACAATGGCAAATAGCGTGGATTGCAATCTTCTGCATTTCTTGAACCCTCGCTGCATTATCGCCAGGTAACTTGATAATTATTTCGCAATACTCATTTAAAGCACCGCCGTTGTTTCCCAAAATGCCAAGACTATGAATTGCGTGTGCTTTTGTATATTTCATTGCTTCAACAACATTCATAGAATCTCCGCTAGTTGATAAACAGATTACAATATCTTCTGCAGAGGATATTGCAGCGATCTGACGTTCGAAAACTGAGTTGTATGAGTAATCATTTGCAATGCTCGTTAATACAGCACTATCGGCATTTAACGCTATGGCTGGAAGTGGTCTGCGATTATATTGAAAGCTACCTACTAATTCCGCAGCAAAATGTTGAGCATCTGCAGCAGAACCCCCGTTCCCTATAATCATTACCTTACCGTTTTTACGGAAAACATCACAAATTTCCTTTGCTGCATTTGCGATTTCTTCAGAAAAATTTGAATTCATCAATTTGTGAATTAACTCTTCATCAGTTTGAAGTATTCTGTTGACAATGCTGATCATGCTATTCCTCCTAATAATTAATTTAACGAACAATCACCTAAGAAGATCAATATTACGGAAAATATATTCAAGTAACTTGTCCATATATTCGGTGCATGATGGATAATCAATCAACTTGTCAATATAGCATGAATTAGAGCAGTATATGTTAAATTCACAACTGTCACAAGGAGAATACTCTTTTTTTACCTGTTTTCTAATCGCGTCCATAGACTTCCTATCCAAAATAATATCTGTTTCAGTAAACTTGCCAATTATTGTTTGATCATTTTGGGGACACGAATAAATCAGTGCGCGTTGAAAATCAAAAACAAGTGAGTCTCCTGCTGAACACCTTTGTTTTATTATTCCACGGTTATCTACAGCCATAAGTACAGCTCGCAATGTTGGAATATTTGCAAAATATTTTATTCCATACTCTTTGAGCCTAATAGCAAGATCTAAAATCTTTCTCTCGGATATTGTACTTGTTTGGTGCAGAACTGGATTGAGTGCAAATGTGACTCTTGGGTAGTTAATTTCAGAGCGCAATTCAAGGATAAGTTTTTCTACGGACGATATGTTTTCATCGTCTATATTGATCTGAACGGTTAAGTGAAAGCCTTTCTCCGATAATAAAGATAGATTATTTACAATAATGCTAAATGAATTTCCAACAACCAAGGGACGGCGTGCATTGTGTATTTCCGCTGGTCCGTCTAGTGTAATTGTCATATTATCTATGTATCTTTTGTTATCACATAGAAAAGAATAGCTTTTTTTGCTAAAGCACCCATTTGTGAATAATGAAAGATTTCGCTTTGTCGTTGATATTAAATATTGCCAATTTTCAAGGTTTCCGTCTAATAACGGCTCTCCGCCGAATGCATAGAAGTCATAGTCTGCCAAACTGGATAGTTTATCAAAAAGAATGCTATAATGCCTAAAATCCACTTTTTTCTCGCTGCTTTTTTCTGTTTGCTGGAAACAATAAGAACAACGCATATTGCAAGCATTATTTATTTTAAAATAAATCTTAGGTCTAGGGAATATTTCATCCTTATTCAATTGTAGCCTTCTGTTACCAAGCAAAACACAGTGTTCATTTATATCGTATATTAATTCTGTTCCGTTCAAAGACATTTTATAAGATTTCATAAATGATTGTCCCTCAAAGTAATCGTATTACTGTCCTGGATGTTTATGACCTGATCAAACATATCTATGGTGTCTTGGTCATGCGTTGCGATAATAACTATGTGCTTTTGGGAATATTCTTTAAAAAATGACATTATATTTCTTTTTGATTTTTTATCTAGATTTGCAAATGGTTCATCAAGCAATAAAATTGGAGTATTCCTCAAAATACATCTTATAAGTTGCATCTTTTTTTGTTGACCTGCAGACAATTTGTAACCAGCAGTTAAATATGTGTTATAACCATGTGGCATTTCAACAATATCATCGTGTAATAGGAACCGTTTGCATATTTCCACAACCCTTTCTAATGTGCTCTGATCGCAATTTTGTTCTAAAATGATATTTTCTAGTACTGTAGCATGATATATTACAGGAACTTGGAAAGCGTAACTTGTAAACTCTGGTATGTTCAATACCTCACTTATATTCGTGGTGCCATAAAGAACTCGCCCCTCTGTTGCTAAATATATTCCTGAGAAGATGTTTAATAAAGTCGTTTTGCCCGATCCATTGGCACCAACAAGGGCAGTTACCTCCCCCATTGCGCAAGAAACACTAGTATTTCGTAGGATTTCTTTTTCATTCACCTTAAAGCATAAATTTTGGCAACTTAATGTTTTAGGGGTGGCGATTGCCCCAGTCTCGCTGCTATTTATTTTTAAAGATTTCTCACAAATATTCTCAATCTCAAAGAAACGCGAGATACGAACAATCTGCTTCTGTAATGTTCCAGTCATTGTTGAAACAGAAAATATCGATGAGGCGACTTTTTTGACATACGAAGCATAAGCAACAAAAAACGAAGCTTCCATGCTTCTAGAAAAGACCAAAAGCCCTCCCATTAAGAAAAAAGCCATATTCCCAATCATATTGATTGTTGATGAAATAGACGATAATTTTAGTCCGGCTTTGTCACAGTCAATTCCAGCGCTCATGTTAGCATCAACTGTGGTATTAAATCGTTTTTTTGTGAATTTTGACAAAGCATTAATCCATATATCACTTGATGCAGACAAAAATAGCTTCAATTCTTCAGTAACATTATCCGTGGTTTTAAAAAAGAATTTATTCTTTTTCTTCAAGGAAATGGAATATCGTTTATTTATAAAGTAGATCAATGGATATGCACAAAACGCACAGACAAAAGATATTTTATCCGTAAACAGAAGGATGCCACCAATAATAATAACTGAAATAACATCTAATAAATATGAGCAAAGTGTATAGCAGTAATCAACAATGTGAGCTGAATCATCTAGGGTTACATTTATTAGGTTTCCCGTTGAATAATCCGAGAGGAGTGTGGGCGGAACATCTGCTATTTTCGAATATATGTTTTTTTTGCATGCTGCGTTCACCCCTCGCGTTACATAGCTTTTCAAGCGAATAAAAATATAGGATAGCGTTATTTGCATTATTATAATAAGTGAAAGCGTTGCTACCTTCTGGAGAAAAACATCTTTGCTATTTTTGTACAGGCTGTCTAACATTGATGCTAAGATCCATGGTTCGATAAGCTTTATTCCCTGCAATAAAGCATCAAAAAATATACTTAGAATAAAAAATAACTTGAACTTCTGTAAAGCAAAAAAACACTTATGAAAAAATCTAAATATCTCTTTCATGTTATTCTCCCAATCTTATTATAAATTTAACAAACAGCATCAGAAAATAAATATAAGCGCCACCCCATATGTATATTGCTTGGTATCTACAGATATAAAGAAACCCACTTGAAAAAATCGGATGTACACGTGCGGTTAAAATGTAACAATCTTTTGCTCAGGTGTGGCAAACAGTTTTCTCATTGAAAAAATTGAACCATACCATTATCCTAAGTGTTCTCCCATGACAATACTCCAAACCACCTATGTCGTGCATGTGCTATCCTCTGTCTGTAATACTAACTGATTCTTTTAACAGAAAATGCGCTTATCCTAGATAATCAGGCATTCTTTTTTTGTGTTCCGCACGGAAATAGCGATCATTTCAGCATGGTCGGCTCCGGTTATTGTTTTTTCGTGTGCTAATTTATATGGAGTAAAGCAATATGCTATAATATACCTGGTTTTTCAGTTCCCGGCTTTGTTGGGGAGATAACAGCAAAGGAATAATAGTCACAATCTATGGATACTATAGCATATTTTCTGGAAAAAGTACAGAATAATATAAACTCATTGGATGTTTTTCAGGGTGGGAACTGTCTTGTGCATCTCTGCCAAAACTACACTCAGCACCTCTACGCGCAAATGGTTTGCTGCATGGTCAATGTCTGAGACATGCTTTCCTTCATGGGGCATTGAAAGCAACGCAATACAAGTCAATCGATTAATACAATCCTACTCATCCACTGGACGTGTTCTGCCATTTGATTCAGCTTATGTTCTGAAAATTGGGGCACACATAATGATTTCTTGATTGCAACTTCTTACTTGAGCAGCCATTTCAAGGGCACGTAGCTGGACTTTATACAATCCGATATAATAGGGACAAACAAATATCATGAGAGCTGCATTTTTATGAAATTCTTCTGCCCCCGAAGCTATCCATTCATTTCTGTGATAGCGCAAGTGAAAAAGGTATTTGCTTGTGCCGGATGGCTGAAGAGGAAATGCTGTACATATATTCAACAATTGTTAAATCTGCAGGGTACTCATCACTACAAGAGATGGCGCAACGGATTAAAGCACGCTTTACATAGCAGATATTGCAATTGTTTCAAACAGTATTATTTCTATTTTTACTGCAAAACAATTTGAGCCAATGACATGAACAAATATTACCAACTATCGTAATAGACTTGATTTTTAGCCTTTTCAGGTAACAATTATAAATCTATAGTACTACAAGGGTCTGTAAAAAGTCCCTTTTCGTAAAATTCGGTTAAACAAAAAATTGGCAAAATACAGGAATTTCCCCTGTTCTTGCCGATTTTTCCGACTTTATGAAGAAATCAAAACCTCAAAATTTGAGTTTTTTTACAGACCCTTGTAGTTTATCTTTTGATTCTCATTTGAATGTCCTCGATAGACGGCAACTTCTTACTCAAATCTTCCGGCAGGTTGCTTGTAACCTTGTATTCGCTGCCCCCAATTGGCTTCGACATATCCTTCAGAGCATACTCTGCTACCAAATCGTTCTTGCTCTTGCAGAGTAGCAAACCGATGGAAGGATTGTCAGCATCCTTCTTCCAAATGCCATCGACAGCGGACAGATAGAAGTTGAGCTGTCCGGTATACTCCGGCTTAAACTCGCCTGTTTTTAGCTCAATGACAATTCAACACACCCACATAGCAATGACTGTGTAGCACGCTTGCAGGAACTCGGCGCAGATTATTACAGATTTTAAACCTTCAGAATTTATAGAAGGATGATAATATAATAATTTGGGGGATAATATCAATAGAGCAATTATAAAAAGCACAAAAAACGGAGAAGCCGCAGCGGAGTTTGCTCCACTGCGGCTTTGCTGACTTCTGTGCCTATGTGAGCAAGATTCAGCGACTTACATCGTGCCTATATAGGTTTTGACTTTTGCTTGCAGTAACTTTATGTACTCCTCGTAATAAACAATCAGCCCCATTGGATAGATGTCGGCAAGCTCATCAGTCAGATCTGTTACTTGTTCTTCTGTCACTTTACAAATGCGTTCCATTGCTTGCATATAGCTTGGGCGCAGATTGTTAGCATCCGCAGTCATATGCTCTGCTGCACTTTGCAAGCACAACTCGGCCTCGTTCTCAAATGGATGCTGTGAGAAGTGCTGGAGCATTCTTCGTAGTTGTTCTGTCCCGGCATCGCTGTTATACAGGCATAGCTTGATGACAAAATCTGTTACATCAAACGCTTCATCCCAGTCATAGGCAAATACACCTTCGGAGGGTGAGAATGCAAACTGCGGTGTGTCTGCGATCCGGCAGAACATTGCATACAGAGCCATACTGTCCAAATACTGTTGACGCAGTGCCGGGGACTCTTTTATGCTGCTATAATCGACCGCAGAAAAATCCTCTACCCATTCAGTTCCAACAATAAACGGGTGCATAGGAAACAATCTGCGGGTTTCATTGCTTGTGCTCATGAGATAGGCTTTCGGCGTATAGACATCGCACAGTTCGGCAAGCCGACTGCACATAAAGGTGTTGCAGGCGGACTGTATCTTTTCGTGCTTGACAAGAAGTCTTGAGTACCCTACCCTTTTCGGTGTGGCAATATATTTGCATACGCCGCCAAACCCTTCGTGGCTCAAAGTTTTATAGTTATAATTGACCGTGTTGAGAGTGTAGCTGTCCATATCGCCCTCCATTGCTGTAACAATCAATTCTTGATCCGCTTTTGAATGTCTTCAACGGAAGGAAGCTGCTTGCTCAATGCTTCTGGCAGGCTGCTGGTGATTTTGTACTCACTGACGCCGATGGGTTTAGACATATCCTTCAATGCGTACTCGGCAACAAGGTCGTTCTTGCTCTTACAGAGCAACAGCCCGATAGAGGGATTGTCCTCCGGGTGCTTGATGATGCCATCCACCGCAGACAGGTAGAAATTGAGCTGTCCGGCATACTCCGGCTTAAACTCGCCAGTTTTCAGCTCGATCACCACATAGCAGCGCAGGTTGAGGTTGTAGAACAGGAGGTCAATATAAAAGTCATCGCCGCCCACATTGAGATGATACTGATTGCCAAGGAAAGCAAAGCCGGTGCCAAGTTCCAGTAGCAACTTAGTAACATCCTTGACCAAGGCGTTTTCTATATCACGCTCGACCATATCTTCTCTGAACGGGATAAAATCGAAGATATACGGGTCTTTCATAGTCTGTACTGCCAGCTCACTTTGCGGTGAGGCAAGACG
>ERZ827520.2503-NODE-2503-length-16954-cov-4.367596_pt1 | contig 16954 bp, 11 predicted proteins | sample MGYA00519581_ERZ827520 | MGnify/ENA primary metagenome ERZ827520 (study PRJEB31778, sample SAMEA3449339) | human gut metagenome | biome: human gut; feature: human-associated habitat; material: faeces | place: United Kingdom | collected 2010/2012 ...
AGATCAGCATACTGGCCGGGCATCTGGTGTGTTCGGTGGTCATCAACTCGCTGGCGCTCCACATGTTTTATGGATACCAGTGGCCGGTGCTGGCGGCCCGCATCCCCAACGCCATCCGGTTCGGAAGGCAGCGCCTTGGGCAGCGGAACGACACAGCAGAATCCCACAGGTCCGTCGAACAACGAAGAATCAACGGACAGCAGCGGCTCGACCGGCCGCCCTGAAATCCCTGCCGCTTCGATAAACAACAATAGCAGCAGCGGTGTTGGCAGCAGCAACAACGGAGTTGGCGGCGGCTCTTCTCCCACTCCTCAAGGAGGAGGGGCTACTCAGACCAGCTCAAAAGCGCCCCAGGGCACCGCGGCAAATCCTCCCGCCGCCAGCAAGAATTTCAGCCATGTCACCGGCATTTTTGTCGCGCCGGAGCTTACGTCCAACGAAAGCGCGGCGGAATGGAAGAATTCGCTGAAAAACATGGCGGATATCGGGATCACCACCATCATTATCCAATACAGCTATCAGGCCGATTCCGTTAACGGCAACCAGGCGTATTTTCCTTACAGCCAACCGGATACCGCAGCAGGCGCGTCCTCCTATCCCGCTCGCCGTAGCCAGGTCGAATCCATCCTGGCAGCGGCAAAGATGCAGAACATGAAGGTCTATCTGGGCCTGCAACTGGCCGAACGGGAATGGTTCGACCAAAACGGTTTTGAAAGCACGGATTGGCTGACCAGGCAATATCAGCTTTCCGCCTCCCTGGCCGACTCGCTGTGGAACGCCTACGGAAAGACCTATGCCGGAACCATAGCCGGCTGGTATCTGCCCTTTGAGTTCGAATCTACGACCGAGTATCACAGCTATTTCCCACAGATTACCAAATCGTATTATGCACCAGTCACTGCCTATTTGAAAAAGCTTAGCAATCTGCCGGTTATGATCTCTCCGCTCATGTATGCCTATGACGACAAAACCGCCTGGCAGAACAATCTAATCACCGTCCTGTCCGGCTCGCAAATTGATATCATTGCCCCTCAGGATGGCATTGGCTTCGGCACCCAAACCCATTCCACCGTCGGCGACTGGTTCCGTGTCTGCCAGAACGCTGTCCGCTCCGTTAACAGTAGCGCCGGGAAATCCGTCCGCCTGTGGGGGAACTGCGAGAACTACGTTCGTCTGCGCAATCCCAACGAACCCTTGAAGGTTGAGCGCCTCAAGCCTATGGCCATTGACAAATTCATCGATAGTCTGAATATCGCCGCGCCTTATGTGGAAAACCTGATCACTTTCAGCATCCATCGCTGGGATACCGCCTACTCTTACAATCAGTCTATTGGCGTCAATATCTCCTACTACGACGCTTATAAGCGGTATTACCAGGCGGACGGCGTTCTCTCCGCCAGCAAATCAGACGGCTATTATGTGCACATTCAGCCCACAGGCAGCGGGCAGCTTACCTTTAGCGCCTATGCCAGCGCCGGACTGACCGACGGTTTTGCCTCCAGCACGGACTGGAGCCAGTTCAAGGGAATTTCCTCGCCGAACCAGGAGCGCTTCACGATGGAAATCCGCTTTGACGATCCGATTGTCATTAGCAAAATTTCCTCTCACTATTACCAGGACAGCGGCTCGGGTATCGCCCTTCCGAAATCGGTGAAGTACGAATATCTGGTGCGCTCCGGCAGCCAGGATGAGGTTTTCACCTATACGGATATAGGCAGCGGCGCTCCTTCCGGTACGGATGCTTTGGTGCTTTCGTCTGCTTCCGCCGCCTCAAGAGTACAGGCGGATGGCGTCCGCATCACCGTCACCCCTGGCGGGGAATGGACTTTTTTGGACGACATTTGGGTGCAGTAAGGCCATACATATGCTGAACGAAAGGCTGGCTGTATCTCTTTGTCGAAGCAGTGCGGAAAAGTGCAAATATGGACCAGCAAATCCAAAAGCTTAGATATTGCACAAATTTTTAGAACTTATTATACTGAAAACGTATATTCGGCCAATTCTCAAAAACCAAACCACAGGAATATTAGGAGGTATTTCCATGAGAAAACGGTTGACACGTATAGTTTCCCTGCTTCTTTCCCTGGCCATTGCGGGAACCTGCGCCCTTTCATCATCGGCCGAACTGGCGTCGGATGCGTCGGATGCCCCCAACTATGTGAAAGGTATCTTTATAACGCCTGAACTTTCCTCGGACGCCAGCGATCAGGATTGGGAAAATTCTTTGAAAAACATGAAGGATATCGGCATCGACACGCTGATTATCCAATACGCTTTCCAGACAGACTCTGTGAACGGCAACCAGGCCTATTTCAACTACAGCACCTATACGGATACGGCAACAGATACGACCTCCTATCCCCGCCGTCGTAGTCAGATTGGCTGGATCCTCTCTGCGGCGCAGAAGGAGGGAATGAAGGTCTATCTGGGGCTGCAAATTGCCGAACGGGAATGGTTTGACGAAAACCGCTATCAAAATTACGATTGGCTGTATCACCACTATTGGCTTTCTACTGATCTTGCCAATGCCCTGTGGAACGAGTTCGGTCAGGAATACGCCGACACCATCGCCGGCTGGTATCTGCCCTTTGAGCTGGAAACCAGCGCGGAATATCACGGATATTTTTCGCAGATCACCGAGGTATACTATGCCCCGACCACTACCTATCTGAAGGGGGACTCCCGTTTTGGCAGCCTGCCGGTTATGATCTCTCCGCTGATGTACGCTTATGACGACAAGACCGCCTGGCAGGACAACCTTACCACGCTTTTGTCCGGATCGCAGATCGACATCCTGGCTCCGCAAGACGGCGTCGGCTATGGAACCCAGACTCACGACACAGTCGGCGACTGGTTCCGTATCTGTCAAAACACCGTTCGCTCTGTCAACAGCGACACAGGAAAGACGGTCCATCTGTGGGGAAACTGCGAAAACTACGCCCGCCTGCGCAATCCCAACGAAACCCTGGAGACTGAACGACTTAAGCCCATGGCGATTAGCAAATTCATCGACAGCCTGGATACCGTCGCGCCTTATGTGGAAAATCTGATCACCTTCAGCCTTCACCGCTGGGATACCGTACAATATTATAATCAGGCTATGGGGGTCAATCTGTCCTATTACAACGCCTATAAGCGGTATTATCAAACCGGCGTTCGCTCCGCCAGCAAATCGGACGGCTACTATGTGTCCATCCAGCCCACGGGCAGCGGGCAGATTTCCTTGAACGCCTACGCCAATGCCGGGCTGACCGACGGCTTCGCTGACAGCACGAACTGGGGACAGTTCAAGGGCATTTCCTCGTCGAACCAACCCTTTACGATGGAAATTCGCTTTGACGATCCTCTGGCCATCCACAGTGTGTCCTCCCACTATTATCAGGACAGTTCCTCGGGCATCGCCCTTCCGCAGCAGGTGAAGGTGGAATATCTTGTCCGCTCCGGCGATCAGGAACAAATCCTGACCTATACGGAAATGGGCAGTCAAGTGCCTTCGGGCACGGAAGCGCTGGTTCTTTCCACCGTTTCTGTTTCGGATCCGATAACCGCCGACGGCATCCGCATCACCGTCACCCCCGGCAGCGAGTGGGTTTTTGTCGATGATATTTGGGTAGAATAACCCGATAAACGGCTGAATGTACAGCAAGGCCCCCATAAAACCGTGCAATTGCCGGGCTTATGGGGGCCATGTATAAATGTGTATAAAATCGGCTACCACCATAGCTACATGCAAGCAAAAATCCGGGCAGTCCGCCGCGGCAAATGCTGCAATTTGTCACAGCCGGCGCTGGCGCAGAGTCTCCTAAGACGGCTCCGCACATAGCCGCCCACATTTTTCGGCCCCTCGGTGGCGGCCTCCCCGATAAGTAGCCGGATACTGATGCAATATCTTTTTCGTAACCTCTTTGCAAAAATCCTCTGAAACAGCTTGTTTCAGAGGATTTTTCATGCTGTCAAAGCCTTTTCTTTTTACGCAATCTATTCTGCCTTATCGGCCATCGCGGCGCCAATTTGCCAATTTTTTGTTTAGATTTTTATCCCCATAACAATAGCGCTTCCTTTTTGCCCGCTCAATCTGGTTCGGTTCAGCATAGCATATGAGCTGTCCGCTCTTTTGGCATATTTCCATCGAATAACAGCGGAGAACCACTTTGTTTTCTATCCCACATTGCGACAGAAAACTCCTTCATTTCGTGGTATTCATCCCCGTCCGCTGTTAGGACATCCCTTCAGTATTTCCCATTCTCCGCTCTTAAACCCAACCAGCACCGTATCCCCGTCCACAACGAGCGGACGCTTGACAAGCATGCCGTCGGTGGCAAGCAGATGAAGCTGTTCCTCCTCCGGCATCGTGGGCAGCTTGTCCTTCAGTTGCATGGCTTTATAGAGCAGCCCACTGGTGTTAAAGAATTTCCGCAGCGGCAGCCCGCTTTTCGTATACCACGCTTTGAGCTCTTCATAAGTAGGATTGTCCTCTTTTATATGGCGGTCAGTATAGGATATCCCGTTATCCTCCAGCCACCTTTTGGCTTTCTGGCAGGTTGTGCATTTCGGATATTCTATAAACAGCATATGGTTTCCTCCTTACTCGGTCATTTTCTATGGGATAAGTTTATCAGAAAATAAACGATACGTCTATCTTTTGTTTGTCGGGATATATTTTCGCGGCGAAGCCGCTCATCCGCCTGAACCGTTCCCTCGCGTGGATGAAAACCTTGTTAAGAGGGCGAAAAATAAAAGCCGCCCTCGCCTTGCCTGTTCTTTTTCCCATCTTTCTTTTGCAGAGATATTGTGATTTTTCAAAAAAAACGATATAATGAAAAGAGAAACGCTGTGCTTCGGAGGATATTCCCTTTTTGTGCGAGAGCAATTTCCCGTGTGGACGTACGGAGGAATAACAGCATATCGTTTGGTTCGGCTTCTGTTAACGTTGGAGGATAACGCCATGGATGATCAATTCGTCAATCTCGGGCAGGAAATTCAGGACACGGTGCAAAGGGTACTGGACTCCAAAAGCCTGGCCGATCTGGAAAACGCAATCAGCGACACGGTGCGCCGTACCACGCAGAAGGTGGCGGACACCGCCAAAAAAGCAACGGACGCCGCCCGACGGACGACGTATTCTTATTATCAGACGCCCCCTGCCGCTCCTTCGGGAACCCATGCGAGACAATATTCCCCTCCTCCCCCGTCGGCGCCTTACGCGGCCCCTGTGGTCTATCCACAAGCGATGACGCGGCGAAAAATCCGCGCGCCCGGCCGCGCGGCCAGCGTTTTAATGATCGTCGCCGGTTTTGCCGGGGCGATTCCTCTGGGTATCCTGTCGGTCATTTTCCTGACGCTGACCGTCACCGACTTTTGCACCAGCTGGCTGGTGACGGCGCTGGTGATGTCGATGCTTTTCGCCGGCTCCCTGTTCCTGCTCTTCCGCGGGTTTGCGAACCGCCAGCGGATTCGCCGGTACGTCCAGTATCAGACGGTGATTCAGGGGCGGAGCTTCTGCCCGATCTCCGAGCTGACGGCGGCGACGGGAGCGACGGCGGAATTCGTGGTTAAGGATCTGCGGAAAATGGTTCAGCTGCGGATGTTTCCCGAGGGATATCTCGACTCCAAGGGTACCTGCTTCATGCTGGACTACGCCACTTTCCAGCAGTGTCAGCAGGCGGAGGAACAATCCCGCCTCCGAAAAGAGGAGCTGGACAACGACCCGGAAAAAGCGGCGATCCAGCAAATGCTGACGGAAGGCGGCGCTTACATTCGGAGGATTCGGGAAATCAATCTTGAGCTTCCGGCGGAGGATATCAGCCGGAAACTGGACACGCTGGAAGCGGTAACCGGCAAAATTTTCGTTTACGTGGAAAAGCACCCGGAAAAGCTGCCGCAGATTCGGAAATTCCTGTGCTATTACCTTCCCACCACCCTGAAGCTGGTGGAAACCTATCGCGACCTGGAAAAACAGTGTACCGGCAGCGAAACCGCCGCCGACGCCAAGGAAGAAATCCGGGGCGCGCTGGATAAAATCAATCTCGCTTTCGAGACCCTGCTTGACAATCTGATGCAGGACGATCTGCTCGACCTTTCGGCGGATATTTCCGCTCTGGAGGCGATGATGGCGCAGGAGGGCCTGACCGGCCTGAACTTCCGGCAGTCCTGACAATATCCCGGTCGAAGTTTCAAGTCCATTTCTATCCACATAAAAGGAGGAACCAACCATGTCCGACACCATCCAGGAAACGCCCACCCTGACGCTGGAGCCCGACGGCCCCGCCGCGCCTTCGATCTCCCTGACGGAAAAGGAGAAACCAGAGGAAGCCATCGTTCCCATCGAGCAGATGAAGCTGACCGAACAGGAACAGCAGATGGTGGATTCCTTTGTCCCCAAGATTGATCTGCGGGACTCCAATATCGTGCTGCAATACGGCTCCGGCGCGCAGAAGAAGATTGCCGATTTTTCGGAAAACGTGCTGGGTTCCGTCCGCACAAAGGACCTCGGGGAAATCGGAGAGATGCTTTCGGGCGTGGTTACGGAGCTGAAGAGCTTCGACGCGGAAGAAGAAAAGGGCCTTTTCGGTTTCTTCAAACGCGGATCGAACAAAATCACCGCCATGAAGGCCAAGTACGACAAAGCGGAAGGCAACATCAATAAAATCTGCAGCGTACTGGAAAATCATCAGATTCAGCTGATGAAGGATATCTCCCTGCTGGACAAGATGTACGAGCTGAACGCCGTATATTTCAAGGAGTTGTGCCTGTATATCATCGCCGGGAAGAAAAAGCTGGACATGGTGCGGGCGAACGACCTCGCTGCCCTAACGGAAAAAGCAAGGCAGAGCGGCCTGGCGGAGGACGCGCAGGCGGCGAACGATCTCGCCTCCCTTTGCGATCGCTTTGAGAAAAAGCTGCACGACCTGGAGCTGACCCGGATGATTTCCATCCAGATGGCGCCCCAGATTCGGATGGTACAGAACAACAACACCCTGATGTCGGATAAGATTCAGTCCACCCTGGTCAACACCATCCCGCTTTGGAAGAGCCAGATGGTGCTGGCGCTGGGATTGGAGCATTCCCGCCAGGCCGCAAGCGCCCAGCGGGAGGTCACCGACATGACCAACGAGCTGCTGAAGAAAAACGCCGACACCCTGAAAATGGCGACGGTGGACATCGCACGGGAATCCGAGCGGGGCGTGGTGGATATCGAAACCCTGCAGCACACCAATGAGAGCCTGATCTCTACGCTGGACGAAGTGCTCCAGATTCAGGAGGAAGGCCGGCAGAAACGGCAGGAGGCCGAGCAGGAGCTTTCCCGTCTGGAGGGCGAGCTCAAGCAGAAGCTGCTGGATATCCGCGGGTAAATTCTTACCATCACAGAAACCGAAAAGAGGCGTTCGTCATAAGGCGGACGCCTCTTCTGCTGTTTTCCGGAATCATTTCGGAACTGCGCCGCGCAGGATTGCGAGGAACGCTTTGTTCAGCGTTTCATACCCTACCGGCTGGTCTTTTTCCATTGAAGCGGCCGCGCTTTCCAGCGACGCCAGCTCTCGTTCGATATAGTCGTTTAGCACGGTGATCCGGGGAACCAACCCGGTCTCCGGCGTGTTCCGTTTTCTCTCCAGCAGTTCCTCCACTACCGACCGAAGCGACGGTTCCAGCTCCGCGTCCGCCAGCTCCTGAAACAGAACCGGAGGGGACGTCCGCTTTTTGAGAATCCACCGGCAGGCCAGAATCGAGCGGAGAACGTACAGATATTTTTTCAGCGGAACCATGTCGCCCTTCAGATACTCCCGGTAATTTCTTGACGCCATATGCCGGTAGTGCTGCAATCCGGTTCCGGACAGGAAGCTGGCGTCGATAAGCGACCGCAGGGCTTCCCATTCCGGCGTCGTGCGGTACACGACCGGCGACCCGGTCCATTCAAATAATGTGGGATTGGAGGCGTGCAGCAGTCGCAGGGCTTTCTGCAAATCCCATCCGTTCACATCCAGCGTTTCATCCAGCTGCCATTCGATCACATCGCGCACACTGTCAAGCCGCAGATAATCCTCCATACAGCGAACATAGATAAAGCGCACGTCATAATCGCTGTCGGACGAAGCGAAGCCCCAGGCCCGGCTTCCCGATTCCACAGAATACAGAATCCGCACCTGCTCCTTCTCTTCGATATTTTCCAATATGGCCCGTATGGTTTCCGTCATAAAATCGTCGCCTTTCTCAAGATTGTTTATCTAGGGCATTCCAGTTATTTCGCATTCTTAACCCATCCTCTATGAACGTTCCGTTCCCCTCCCGGCCCTTTCCTCCTCGTCCTTCCTCGGAATATTTTAGTTTTCTGCTCTATTCCGCCATAGTTTTTCCCTCCGGTAAACCCCAAAAAGGGAGCCTAAAACGCCCCTCAAGCGGCGGCGGAATAGGTGGAATAGGTGAAGGTGGAATAGAAGAAAAGAGATATTTCGCCGCGTTTGTGATATACTACAGGAGGAAACGATTGCCGTTTTCTCCTGTAAGTTTTCGTTATAAAGAAAGGATGACGCCGTTATGACTTCCAGCAACAACCGGAAGGTGGTATTGATCGGCACCGGTATGGTGGGAATGAGCTATGCTTACGCGCTGCTGAACCAGAACGCCTGCGATGAGCTGGTTCTGATCGACCTGGACAAGGAGCGGGCGAAGGGCGAGGCGATGGACCTGAACCACGGGTTGGCCTTCTCCGCCTCCAGCATGAAAATCTACGCCGGGGAATACGCCGACTGCGCGAACGCCGATATCGTGGTGATCTGCGCCGGCGTGGCCCAGAAGCCTGGGGAATCCCGGCTGGACCTGCTGCAGCGCAACGCCGCGGTTTTCCGTTCCATCGTCGGCCCGGTAACCGAATCCGGCTTCAACGGCATCTTCCTGGTGGCGACCAATCCGGTAGACATCATGACCCGGATCACCTGCACCCTGTCCGGCTTCAATCCCCGCCGGGTGCTCGGCAGCGGCACCGCGCTGGATACCGCACGGCTGAGGTACCTTCTGGGGGAATATTTCTCGGTCGATCCCCGCAACATGCACGCCTATGTAATCGGGGAGCATGGGGACAGTGAATTCGTTCCCTGGTCCCAGGCGATGATGGCGACCAAGCCGATCCTCTCCATCTGCGAGGAAACCGGGAGCTGCCAGTATGCCGATCTGGAAAACATCGCCGCCGAGGTACGGGGCGCGGCGCAGCAGATTATCAAGGCCAAGCGGGCCACCTACTACGGAATCGGTATGGCCCTGGTGCGGATTACCAAGGCGATTTTCGGCAACGAAAACAGCGTGCTTACCGTCTCCGCCATGCTGCGGGGCGAATACGGAGAAAACGGCGTGTATGTCGGCGTTCCCTGCATCGTCAACCGCAACGGCGTGCGGAAGGTGCTCACCCTTCCGCTGAAGGAAGACGAGAGCGAACGGTTCCGCTCCTCCTGCCGGACCCTGCAGGAATCCTACGCGGAGCTTTCTCTGGAATAGGAAAACGGTTCTCTTTCACCGCCCGTTACACCCCTGCACGCTGTACAGCGCGCAGGGGCGCTTTTGTTTTCCGTTACCGGAGGATTCTGGCTTCGAAGCCGGCGCTATAGGTGACCGTTCCGTCTTTTTCCACCCACACCGCTTCCACATCGGGGAGGGATTCCACCAACATCCTTCCCTGCTCCGCCGGCATCAGGAACAGGGCGGTGGACAGAGCGTCCGCCCGGCCGGAATCCGGGCACAGCACGCTGACCGACGATACATACTCCGGCGGCGTCAGCGTGTCCGGGTCGATAATGTGGGCGTACCGCTTCCCATCCACCGTGTAATACCGTTGATAATCCCCGCTGGTGACCAGCGCTTCCCCTCCGTCCAGTCCCACCCGCATCAGCAGGCCGCCGGTCTCCGCCCTCTTGGGGTCCTGGATTCCGACCCGCCAGGGCGTGCCGTCCGCCCGGCCGCCGACAGCCCGGATATTGCCGCCGAGATTCAGCAGGGCGGAGGATACCCCGTATTCCTCCGCCCGTTCCGTCATCTGCCGGGCGACCTGCTCCGCCGCGTAGCCCTTGCCGACCGCTCCCACGTCGATTTTCAGCAAAGGGTCCGCGAGGAACACCGTGGACGCGTCCCAGTCGATCACAATATCCGCGGGATCAATATGCTCCGCCGCTTCACGAAGCGACTCCCTAGACGGCAGGACGGCGTTCGCCGGATCGGCGCTTCCTTCCTCACGGTATGCTTTCCATATACTCAGCACCGCGCCGAAGGCGACGTTGACCTTTCCGCCCGTCTCCTCCCCTGCCTGCTTCCCCATTTCCAGCAGACCGAGGATGCGGCTGTCCACCGTAACCGGCGCCTTCGCCGCCTTCCGGTTCACCAGGCAAAGATTGGTCACGCCTTCGTATTCGTTGTAGATATCGTACAGACGATGATATTCCAGCAGCGCGGCGTGGACGTCCGCCGCCCAGCGGTCAAAGGAAGCCCGGTCGTCCGCATACGCGATCAGAGTAGTCACCGTGTCAAAAAGATCGACGTACTGAATCTCATACCTTCCCGCCGTCCCCTTTCCGCCACAGCCGGTCAAGCCGCCCAGCAAAAGCAGAACAGCCGTCAGCAGCGCTGCCGGGCGTAAAAATATCTTCCTCTCTGTCATTCCCGGGTTTCCTTTCCTCTGTCTTTGTAAAAAACGATCCTCTTATCGGCGGGGAAATCGAAGGCCGCGCCGCACACTTTACTCAGTGTACCTCTCTCCCGCTATCCTGTCAAATTCTGAACTCTTATCCCACGCTATGGCCGTTTTCCCGGAGGAATAGGCGGTTTCCAGCCCGCCTGGTTCTTTGTTTTCAAAATTTTAACATTTTCCGGCGGACAGGCTCTTGCGTTTTATTTCAAACCGCGCTATAGTATTGTTTAGCACTCGAGCTGATAGAGTGCTAAATGCGATAAGACGGTATTTTTCGCCGCCGGGAAGGGAATGGTCTCCGAAATGAAAACCAAACAGTTCAAGGCCGAGTCAAAGCGCCTGCTTGACCTGATGATTAACTCCATCTACACCCACCGCGAAATTTTCCTGCGGGAGCTGATTTCGAATGCCAGCGACGCGATCGACAAGCTGTATTACCGTTCGCTGACCGACGGGCTGACCGGCGTGAACCGGGACGATTTCTTTATCCGGCTGGATGTGGACAAGGACAGCCGTACCCTTACCCTTACCGACAACGGCTGCGGCATGAGCCAGGAGGAGCTGGAAAACAACCTGGGTACCATTGCGAAAAGCGGCTCCTTCACCTTTAAAAAGGAAAACGAGGCAAAAGAGGACGTCGATATCATCGGCCAGTTCGGCGTGGGCTTCTATTCCGCGTTTATGGTCAGCGACTGCGTGACCGTCCGCTCCCGCGCCTACGGCTCGGACGAAGCCTATGAATGGCAGTCCCACGGGGCGAGCGGCTACACCATCCAGCCCTGCGAGATGGACGGGCACGGCACCGTGATCGTCCTGAACCTCAAGGCGAACACCGAAGAGGACAATTACGACGAATTCCTGGATTCCTATCGCCTGCGGGGAATCATCAAGAAATATTCCGATTATATCCGTTACCCGATCCGGATGGAGGTCGAGAAATCCCGACCCAAGGAGGGAACGGAAGGCGAATACGAAAGCTATACCGAAACGGAGACCATCAACAGCATGGTTCCTCTCTGGCGGCGGAACAAAAGCGAGCTGACCGACGACGACTACAACAGCTTTTATAAAGAGAAATTCTTCGATTTTGAGAACCCGCTGCGCGTCATCCACTCCAGCACCGAGGGAGCGGCCACCTATAACGCGCTGCTTTTCATCCCCGCCCGCGCTCCGTATAACTATTATACCCGGGAATACGAGAAAGGCCTCCAGCTTTACGCCAGCGGCGTGCTGATTATGGATAAATGCGCCGACCTGCTGCCCGATTATTTCAGCTTTGTCCGCGGCCTGGTGGATTCGCAGGACCTGTCGCTGAACATTTCTCGGGAAATGCTCCAGCATGACCGCCAGCTCAAGGTCATCGCCGCCCGGCTGGAAAAGAAGATCAAGAGCGAGCTGCTCGCCATGCTGAACAACGACCGGGAAAACTACGAGAAATTTTTCAAAAATTTCGGTCTTCAACTGAAATACGGCGTTTATGCCGATTACGGCCAGCATAAGGACGTATTGCAGGATCTGCTGATGTTCTATTCCTCCACCGAGGAAAAGCCGGTCACTCTGGCCGAATACGTCGGCCGGATGAAGGAGGACCAGAAATACATTTACTACGCCTGCGGCGACAGCGTGGACAAACTGGCCCGTCTGCCGCAGAGCGAAGCGGTGCGGGACAAGGGGTACGAGATTCTGTATTGCACCGACGACGTGGACGAATTCGCTCTGCGGGTGCTGCACGACAGCGACGGAAAAGAATTCCGTTCGGTCTCTTCCGGCGACCTCGGCTTTGAAGCGGAGGAAAAAGAGGAAGAGAAAAAGCTGCAGGAGGAGAACAAGGCGCTTTTCGATTTCATGGCGGAAGCATTGGACGGCAAGGTCAAGGAGGTTCGGCTTTCCAAGCGGCTGAAAACCCATCCGGTCTGCCTCGCCAGCGGCGGCGAGCTTTCGCTCGAGATGGAAAAGGTTCTCAACGCGATGCCGACCGACAACAAGGTCCAGGCGGATCGGATTCTGGAAATCAACGAATCGCACCCGATTTTCGGCACGTTGGTCTCCCTTTACGACAGCGACAAGGACAAGCTGCGGCAGTATGCGCAGCTGCTCTATACCCAGGCGCTGCTGATTGAAGGGCTGCCGATCGACGATCCGGCGGCGTTCAGCATCCAGCTCTGCGATCTGATGGCTTCCCGCTGACAGCCGTCATCGCCGGATTTTCTGAAAAGGGCTATAAGAGGCTATATCCCCCGGGCGAAAGGGGGCTGCAAAATGTTTATTTTGCAGCCCCCTTTTTTGTCTGAAACCGCCGCACATACCGCATCAATCGAAATTTCGACCGGGTTATCGTTTTTTTGCACATTTCAGACAGTCTTTCTTAAGGAAAGCGGCTTTTAATGCGGCGCGGCAGGAGCAAGCGCGTTGATCAGGCTGACAAACCCGGAGAATCGGATAAAACCAACGGCCGAGCCGTCGGGCTAAATTTGCGGTTTTGTACAGTAAACCAGGTTTCCCTGGGAATGATATTGCAGAATGACGGAAACCGTGATAAGATAAAAAAGATTGCAAAAATGTAAATCGGGGAATCCTGTATATAACGCGCCGTTGTTACCGTCAAAATAAAAGGAAACGAGAGAACAGACAAATGAGGAATATGAGTGTCCGCAAAACTGTATTGGTTTTTATTGATCTGCTTACCCTTTGTCTTGCCTGCTTCGCCTCCTTCTTCCTCTCCAACACGCTGGAAATCGTACAACTGACCGTCTCAGACACCTACTGGTCGGTCATCCTGTTTGCTCTGTGCAATATCCTGTCCCTTGCGCTTTGCGGCGCCTATCGCAACATCTGGCGGTATGCGGACGTCAAGGATTTCCTGCTGGTCATTTCCAGCCTCTGCCTGGGAACGGCGGCCAGCTACCTGCTTATGACCCTTCTCCATGAAATGCCGTCCAATATCTACATGGTGCTGGCTTTCCTGCTCGCCGTTTTCGCCATCGTGGGGATGCGGCTGCTGTACCAGTATATCTACACGGCGCTGAACCGTCACATTTCCACCGAGCTGAGGGAGCCGACGCTGATCGTGGGCGCCGGACAGGCCTGCCGGAGCATCCTCGAAGAGATGCGGCGGGTGGACTGCCGGTACAACCCGCTGTGCATCGTGGACGACAATAAGGAAAAGATCGGCCGCAGTATCGGCGGCATCAAGGTGCACGGCCCCACCGACGTGATACCGGAGCTTTGCCGGCAATTCCACATTCACACCATCCTGTTTGCCATGCCCTCCTGCGAGGAAGCGGATCGGAAGCGGATTTTGCAAATCTGCTCCAACACCACCTGCAAGATCAAGGCTCTTCCCTACATCCACGAAACCATCGATGGCGACGCCGGCCTGCTTGGCCAGGCGAAGGACATCAATCTGGAGGATCTTCTCGGACGGAAAGCCATCCGCTTCGACAACACCGACGTTGCGGACTTTATTCGGGATGAGGTATGCATGGTTACCGGCGGCGGCGGTTCCATCGGTTCGGAACTGTGCCGGCAGATTGTGAAATATCAGCCGAAGCTGCTGATTATCGTGGATATCTACGAAAATAACGCGTACGAGATTCAGCAGGAACTGCTCCGCAATTACGGGGCTTCCATCAACCTGAGCGTTCAGATCGCCTCGGTGCGGGACTTCAATAAGATGGACCGTCTGTTCCGGACCTTCCAGCCGACCGTGGTGTTCCACGCGGCGGCGCACAAGCATGTGCCGCTGATGGAGACCAATCCCGAGGAAGCGGTGAAAAACAACGTTATCGGTACCTTCAACGTCGCCAATCTCGCCGACCTTTACCGCGTGAAAAAATTTGTCCTGGTATCCACCGATAAAGCGGTCAATCCCACCAATGTGATGGGTGCGACCAAACGCTGCTGCGAAATGATCATGCAGTATATGGCGGAGCAGTCCACCGGCACGGAATACGCTGCGGTGCGGTTCGGCAATGTGCTGGGGAGCAACGGCTCGGTCATCCCCCTGTTCAAAAAACAGATCGAGGAGGGCGGGCCGGTCACCGTGACCGACCCGGACATCATCCGGTATTTCATGACGATTCCCGAGGCGGTCTCCCTCATCCTGCAGGCCGGCGCCATGGCGCGCGGCGGCGAAATCTTTGTGCTGGATATGGGCGAGCCGGTCAAAATCGTCACCCTGGCGGAAAACCTAATCCGCCAATACGGGAAAGAACCTTACCGGGATATCCCCATCGTGTTCACCGGCCTGCGTCCCGGCGAAAAGCTGTTTGAAGAGCTGCTGATGAACGAGGAAGGGCTTCAGTCCACCATGAACAACAAGATTTTCATTGGCAACCAGATTCCGGTGGACATCGACGACTTCATCCAAAAAATGCGGGCCCTCAAGGAAGTTGTGAACGAGGAAGACGTGGCGGTGATCATCCGCCGCCTGTACGATCTGGTTCCTACCTTCCAGCACAAGGAGTTGCATCTCGATTCGGATAGAGAAGCAAACTCAGCGGATGCATCGGCCGCTGCGGAAGAAGTTCCGGGCGGAGGTACTCCCGAAGAATAACTCTGTACAATACCAAAACCCGTGGAAAGCGAAAGGATGGCTTCCCACGGGTTTTGGTATTCTGCGGCCCGCCGCCCGAAAAAAAGAGCGAAAAAACGAAAAATTCCCGTTTTTGCGGAAATATTGCTATACGTCCTGCTTTACCGCGGTGTATAGTAATTCTTGACAGTACAAAAACAGGAAAAGGAGACGAGAAGGATGCAAAAAAATCTGACGCTGCTGGACGGCGCGGTCGGAACAAGCCTGTGGGAAAAGGCCGAGGACAAGGCGCCGGTCTGGCGCTATAACCTGGAGAATCCGACGATTGTTTCCGAGCTCCATCGGGAGTATATCGACGCGGGCGCCGAGATCATTCTGGCGAATACCTTCGGCGCAAATGCCGGAGCGGTCTCCTCTTCGCCCTATACCGTTCGCGAGGTAGTGGAAACCGGCGTCCGACTCGCCCGGGCGGCGGCGGACGGAACCGGCGTAAAGGTGGCGCTCTCCGCCGGTCCGCTTTCGACTCTGCTTGAGCCTTACGGCGACCTGACCGAAGAGGAAGCCGCCGCCATATACGAGGAACAGCTCGGCGCCGGTATGGATGCGGGCGCGGACCTGATCCTACTGCAAACCTTTATGGATGTGAACATGATGGCCATTGCCGTCCGGATCGCCAAGCAATACGGGGTTCCGGTTTTCTGTGCCATGACCTTTGAAAAGGTGGGAAAAACCATGATGGGACAGTCGGTGCAGGACGTACTTGACACACTGACCCCGCTCGGCGTGGACGCGGTCGGCCTGAACTGCTCCCTCGGTCCGGACCTTGCTCTCCCGATTATACGGGAGTTTCATGAAAAAACCGATCTTCCTCTCCTTTTCAAGCCGAACGCCGGCAAGCCCATCCTGGCACCCGACGGAAGCACCGTCACCGCTTACGATGCGGACACCTTTGTAGACGATATCCTGCCGGCGGCGGAATTTGTGCGTTATATCGGCGGCTGCTGCGGAAGCAACGCTTCTTATATCCGCCGTTTGCGGGAGCGTCTGACAGCGGCATCGTGAGCGCCTCCCCGTCTGATTTATAACACATCCGCGATATCCAAATGGAAAAGGCCCCAATGCGAATGCATTGGGGCCTTTTCCATTTGGATAAAACCTCCTGATCCCCCGCTAACCCGGGGACTAGGAGGCGTTCGCGTCCGGCGTCGGGCCGAATAGCCGTATCTGGGAGGCCACATCACTGATCATCGGACGGAGCGCCGGAGAATCCAGCAGACGGCCGCCGGTATACTTACCGTTGCAGGTGATAAAATACCGGCAGCGTTTCAGGGATACGCCGATTTTCCGCAGCAGGTCGTGCGTCAGCACATGAAGGCGGCGGGCCTGAATAATCCGTTTGGCGTAGGTAATCCCGATCCCCGGTACCCGCAGGAGCATCTCATAATCCGCTGTGTTTACCTCCACCGGAAACCGATCGAGGTGACGCATTACCCAAACCGCTTTGGGATCAAGATCAAAGGGGAAATTGGGTTCCTCCTCCGGCAGAAGCTCCTCCACTGTAAAGCCGTAGAGCTGTATCAGTCGGTCGGCCTGATATAGCCGGCGGGTTCGCCATTGCGGGGTGTTTTCCTCCGGGAAAAAGTCGAAATGAGACGACCGGGGCAGGTGGAAGGGAGAATAATACACCCGCCGCAGCCGGTATTTCCGGTACAGCGCCGCCGAAAGCGTCATGGCGGTGCGGTCGGTCTCTT
>ERZ827520.2513-NODE-2513-length-16892-cov-4.332898_pt1 | contig 16892 bp, 15 predicted proteins | sample MGYA00519581_ERZ827520 | MGnify/ENA primary metagenome ERZ827520 (study PRJEB31778, sample SAMEA3449339) | human gut metagenome | biome: human gut; feature: human-associated habitat; material: faeces | place: United Kingdom | collected 2010/2012 ...
GGCTTGGCCTGCGGCGGAAGGACGACTTCCGCTTCCTGATCGTCACCGACTTTCCCCAGTTTGAGTATTCCGAAGAGGAGGGGCGGTATCTCGCGATGCACCATCCCTTCACCATGCCGTACGAGGAGGACGTTCCCTACCTGCTCACCGACCCGGAACGAGTCCGCGCCCAGGCCTACGACGTGGTGCTCAACGGGGTGGAGCTGGGCAGCGGCAGCATCCGTATCCACCGATCCGACGTACAGCAGAAAATGTTCGAGGCGCTCGGCTTCACCGACGAGCAGATCGAGGAGCGGTTCGGCTTCATGGTGAACGCATTCCGGTACGGCACCCCGCCCCACGGCGGCTTCGCCTTCGGGCTGGACCGGCTGGTGATGCTCCTGCTCGGCGCGGACTCCCTGCGGGACGTGATCGCCTTCCCGAAGGTAAAGGACGCCTCCTGCCTGATGACCGAGGCTCCCGCCCCGGTGGATGAGGAGCAGCTCCAGGTACTCGGCATCACGGCGGACGGTACGGAGGGTGGTTTCGGCCATGCCGCCGGAAAACGCGCGGAAGGCCGCCGGAAGGCCGCCGACATTGACGTGGACAAGGTCGCCGTCCTCTCCCGGCTGACCATCCCGCCGGAGGAAAAGGACGCGATGAAACGGGAGCTTTCCGCTATCGTCGCCTTTGCCGACCAGCTCCAGGCCATCGACACCGAGGGGGTCGAGCCGACCGCCCATGTACTGCCGGTGCGCAACGTGTTCCGGGAGGACGAGGTGCGGGAAAGCACTGGCCGGGACCTTCTGCTGGCCAACGCCCCCTCTAAGGCGGGCGGGTTTGTGACGGTTCCGCGCGTTGTGGGCATAGGCGAATAAATTCGCGGCGAATCAATTTGCGGCGAATCAATCCGTGGCGAATCAATTTGCGGCGAATCAATTCGCCTATGTCCGGCTTTCACCCCGGCATCTATCAGAAAGGTGTGATACCATGAAACTGACCGAACTCACCGTCCGCGAGCTGACGGACGTTTTCCGCACCGGCGAAGCCTCCGCGGAGGAGGCGACCCGGGCATATCTGGAACAAATCGAGACGGGCGACCCGGAAATCCACGCCTACCTTACCGTCACGGCGGAAGAGGCGCTCCGCCGGGCAAAGGCAGTGGATGAGAAACGCCGCCAGGGCGAGCCGCTCTCCCCTCTCGCCGGCGTCCCGATGGGGATCAAGGACAACATCTGCACCAAAGGAGTGCGCACCACCTGCGCTTCCCGGATGCTGGAGAGCTTCGTTCCCCCTTATGACGCGGGGGTAATGGAAAAGCTGGACGGGGCGGACGCGGTTTCCCTCGGCAAGCTGAATATGGATGAATTTGCGATGGGCTCCACCACCGAAAGCTCCTATTTCGGCATCACCCGCAACCCGCGGAACACCGGACGGGTACCGGGCGGCAGTTCAGGCGGGAGCGCGGCGGCGGTGGCCGCAGGGGAAGCGGCCTTCGCCCTCGGCTCGGACACCGGCGGCTCCATCCGGCAGCCCGCCGCCTTCTGCGGCGTGGTTGGGATGAAGCCGACCTACGGCACCGTCTCCCGGTACGGGCTGGTGGCCTTCGCTTCCTCCCTCGACCAAATCGGCCCCCTCACCCGGGACGTGGCGGACAACGCCCTGGTGATGGAAGCCATCGCCGGCTGGGACCGGCGGGACGCGACCTCCCTAAACCAGCCCGCTCCGGCGTACACCGAAAAGCTCGGCCGGGGGGTAGAAGGCGTACGTATCGGCCTGCCGAAGGAGTTTTACGGCGAGGGGCTGGACCCGGCGATCCGGGAAGCGATCTTCGCGGCCGCCAAACGGCTGGAGGGAATGGGGGCCAAAATCGTCGAGCTGTCCATGCCGACCATTGACAGCGCCCTGCCCGCCTACTACATCCTTTCCAGCGCGGAGGCATCCTCCAACCTCGCCCGGTTCGACGGCATCAAGTACGGCACTCGCGCCGCCGAATACGGCAGCATCGACGAGCTGTACAGAAACTCCCGCAGCGAGGGCTTCGGCAGGGAGGTCAAGCGGCGGATCATGCTCGGCTCCTTTGTGCTGAGCGCGGGGTATTACGACGCGTATTATAAAAAGGCGCTGCAGGTACGCACCCTGATTATCCGGGATTACGACCGCGCTTTCGCCTCCTGCGACGCGATTCTCTCCCCGGTCGCCCCCACCGTAGCCTACGAGCTCGGCTCCAAAACCACCGATCCGCTCGCGATGTATATGGGGGATATCTACACCGTGCCTGTCAACATCGCCGGCATCCCGGCTCTTTCCCTTCCCTGCGGAACCGCGCCGGACGGGCTGCCGATCGGGATGCAGCTGATCGGCCCCGCGTTTTCGGAGCCGGGGCTTTACCGGATCGGGTATGCGTTTGAGAAAGGAGGCGCCGCCCAATGAAAACCGAGTATGAGATGGTCATCGGGCTGGAGGTCCACTGCGAGCTGAAAACCAAAACCAAAATTTTCTGCAGCTGCTCCACCGCCTTCGGGGCGGAACCGAACACCCAGTGCTGCCCGGTCTGCATGGGGATGCCCGGCTCCCTGCCGGTGCTCAACCGGCAGGTGGTGGAATACGCCGTAAAGGCCGGCATGGCCACGAACTGCACCATTTCCCGCTTTTCCAAGGAGGACCGGAAGAACTACTTCTACCCCGACCTGCCCAAGGCCTACCAGATTTCCCAGTATGACCTGCCGTTGTGCGAGCACGGCTGGCTCGACATCGAGACGGCGGATGGCGCGAAGCGGATCGGCATCACCCGCATCCATATCGAGGAAGACGCGGGCAAGCTGATCCATGGAGAGGACGGCACCGGCTGCGATTACAACCGCTGTGGCGTGCCTCTGATCGAGATCGTATCCGAGCCGGACATCCGCAGCGCCGAGGAGGCCAAAGCCTATGTGCAGAAGCTCCGCGCCATCCTTTTGTACACCGGCGTTTCCGACTGCCGGATGCAGGAAGGCTCCCTGCGGTGCGACGTCAACCTCTCGGTGCGGAAGAAGGGCGAAAGCCGCTTCGGCACTCGGACCGAAATGAAAAACCTGAATTCCTTCCAGTTCATCGTCAAGGCGATCGAGTACGAGTACGCCCGGCAGGTGGAGGTGCTGGAGTCCGGCGGCGAGGTGGTGCAGGAGACCCGCCGTTTCGACCAGGCAAGCGGGAAGACGTATACAATGCGTACAAAAGAAGACGCCGATGACTACCGGTATTTCCCTGACCCGGATCTTCCCCCCATCGTGCTGGACGAGGAAACCCTCGCCCGGTGGAAGGCCGATATCCCGGTTTTGCCGGACGAGCGGAAAACAATGTATATCGAGCAGTACGGCCTTTCCCCCCGGGACGCGGAACAACTGGTCGCCGAACAGGCCGTGGCCGACTATTTTGAAGCCGCGGCGAAGCAGACCGCCTATCCCAAAACGCTGGTGGGCCTGCTGACCACCGAGATTTTCCGGCTGCTGCCGGCAGACAGCGCCGCTATTCCCATCTCCCCCACCCATCTCGCCCGTCTGGCCGACCTGCTGGGGGAGGAAAAGATCAATTCCGGCACCGGTAAAAAGCTGCTGGGACAGCTGTGGGAGAAGGACGCCGACCCGGCCGTGCTGGCGGAGGAGCAGAACCTCTGGCAGATCAGCGACGAAAGCGTGCTTCGTCCTCTGGCGCGGGAGGCGGTGGAGAAAAATCCCCGCTCGGTCGCCGACTACCGCAAGGGAAAGGTACAGGCCATCCAGGCCCTGGTCGGCCAATGCCTGCGCGCCACCGGCGGGCAGGGAAATCCTCAGATCATCCGCCACCTGCTGGAGCAGGAGCTGGCGGTCAGTACCGAAGAGGAAAAATAAACACGGTACGGCAAAGCCGTCCGGAAAGCCGTTTGCTTTTTGGACGGCTTTGTTTTATAGGGAAGGGAAGAAAAATCTGATAACAAGCTAGAACAGCGTGTGGCCATCGGGGAGCTGTGATGTATGTGCGAATATATGAACTTGGAGGATTACACGATGGAAAAGCACCTATACGATGAAAAGAACGCTCTTTGGTGTGACCGAACAATTAAAGGAAACTGACGAAATGGCGTGGGGTGAAAAATACAATATATCCGTAGTGCCGCTATAGAAATGGTAACCCATGCATTGATTTCCATATGATGAAGCAGTAATTCATCAGCAGCCGGCAGATAAAGCTCCGCTTTGGGAAAAGATGGTTTGATTCTGGAGTTTTTTATACTATAATAAGAGAATAATACCGACTGCAGGAGGTATAAAAAGTGAATATAAAGCAATTACAACAATTTATCTCAGAAACATACGGAACAGACGCGGAATACCCTTGGATGAAATACCCCCGTTATATGGTGTTTCGTCATAGCAATAATCAGAAATGGTTTGCTCTAATTATGGATATCTCAAAAGAAAAACTCGGTTTGCCAGAAAAGGAACCCATAGATGTGCTGAATGTTAAATGCGAACCGCTTATAATCGGTTCACTTCGAAGGGAGACTGGAATTTACCCTGCATATCATATGAGTAAAACAAGTTGGATTACAGTAGCTTTAGACGGCAGCGTGAGCGATGAAAAAATCAAATGGCTGCTGGATATGAGTTATCATTTAACGGCGAAAAGGCAAAAAATAAAAAAATAGATATCGGAATTGTTACCAGAGCGCGCGCATTCTACTATTGACAAACTAACGCCATTAGCATTATGATGCTAATGGCGTTAGTTTTTGTGTAAGGAGGAGTTACCTTGGCTCAAAAGGGAATAAGCAGGGATATTATTTTTGCAAAGGCAATTGAAATGATAGAAAGAAATAAAAATCCCGCTATCTCCATGCGGGAACTGGCAGAAGAATTAGAGATTAAAACGCCATCTCTTTATAATCATGTGAAAAGCATGAACGAATTATTGATAGACATCAGCCGCTATGCGGCAGAGGAACTAAAACAAACGCAGCTTGCTGCAATAAAGGGAAACCATCGAGATGATGCACTTTTCGCATTAGCTGCTGCCTATCGCAGCTTTGCCAAGGAACATATAGGGTTATACAAAGTTACCCTTTCCCTTCCAACCCTGCAAGGGGACATATTGACGCAAACAGCCGCAGCAATCGCTGAACCTATTTTTTTTGTACTTTCCCAATATGAGCTTAGCGAAGAGCAGTCCATCCATTGGCAGCGTATTTTGCGTAGTATCATTCATGGCTTTTTATCACAGGAGGAGGCAGGCTTCTTCCAACACTATCCTGTCAGCGTTGAAATCAGCTATCAGGTAGCCATTCGTTGCTTTTTGACGGGACTTCATGTGGAAATCAAGGGAGATCATGATGCGTAACAATGATTCCTTATTTTGCGAAATGCCTGTACGCCGTGCGGTGCTGTCTTTGGCGGTTCCAACGGTCATCAGCCAGATTATCACGGTCATCTATAATATGGCGGATACTTTTTTTATTGGACAGTTGAACGATCCGAATCAGGTAGCAGCGGCAACTGTGGCGATGCCAGCCTTTGCCGCTTTAACAGCGCTCTCCAACTTATTTGGTATTGGCGGCGCAAGTAAAATTGCCCGCTGTCTTGGCAAAAAAGAAAACGAAATAGCAAAAAAGACGGCTGCTTTCAGTATTTGGACTGCACTTGCCGTTGCACTATTCTATGGCATTATCCTTTTTCTGGCAAGGCCGTGGTTTCTTCCCGTGCTTGGAACCAATACAGAAACTTATGATTTCTGTTCGAGTTATGTGTTTTGGACAATTACCATAGGAGCAATCCCCACGGTTCTGAATGCCGGACTGGCGCATCTGATACGCACAGAAGGTTATGCGAAGCAGGCCGGTTTTGGAGTCGCTTTTGGCGGAGTATTAAATATTGCGCTTGACCCAATTTTCATTTTTGTTTTCCGCATGGAAATTACAGGCGCAGCCATAGCTACCATGCTTTCCAATACAGCGGCAATGATTTATTTTCTTCTCTTCTTATACAAAATACGAAAAAAAACGGTCATAACGCCAAATCCGAAATATTACAGTATTGCGGGTGGTATTCCCGGCGATGTGGTGGTCGGAGGGCTTCCGAGTTTTATCATGATGATGTTAGGCTGTCTGTCTAACAGTGTTCTGAACCGTCTTGTAACTTCCTACTCGAATGAAGCAATGGCAGGAATGGGAATCGCAAAAAAAATTGACATGATCGCCTTTTCCGTTGCACAGGGAATGACACAGGGAGTACTTCCGCTTATTGCCTATAACTACGCTTCGGACAATCGGAAGCGAATGAGCAAATCCATTCGGGTAACGCTTGTATATACTTTAATTATGGCGTGTACCGCAACGCTGACGCTGTTCCTTTTTGCGTCTCCCATCACCAGATGCTTTATCGATAATGATGAAACCGTAGCCTATGGCAAACACTTTCTGAAAGTGATTTGTTTTACCTGCCCTTCAACAGCGGTCAATTTTATGATTATTACGGTTTTTCAGGCGACAAAGCAAAAAGTACAGCCGCTTATATTATCGCTGCTCCGTAAAGGCAGTCTGGATATTCCCCTTATGATTGCCTTAAATCATTTTATCGGTGTCAATGGCGTTGCGTGGGCTACGCCGCTGGCAGACTGGCTTGCGCTGATTGTGTCGCTCCTTTTATTCCTACCTTACATAAACAAAATTAAAAATGGGAATGAGTATGGAGAAGTATGGAGAAAAACAAGTAATAACAGTTGAACAAAAGCAAACGAATGGTAAATAAAATCGTTGATTATCTACGCCGCCGTATATGGGCAACACCATAGCGGCGGTTTTTCTTTGCCTATCGGCTGTCTTTATCAAAGGATTTCTTTCGTGGCTTCTGTTGTCTGCTCTGCTCCCGTAACTGGCGCAGCTTGTTCCGGCGGCTTTGCTGACGGAACAGCGCCGTATCAAAAGCGGTAGGGATTTCCCTGTAAGCGCCCCGGTAACTCCCCGCAGGGGCAAAAACAAGGGAAAATACTGAAAATTTCTCTTGACAAATTTCAGGAAGGTGTGTATACTCTATTCATACTTAATCGATAGGATTTGTTGCAATTACTTATTGGGAAAGGCCGGGATATCATGCAGCAGCGATTGTTACGGCTTCTTCGGTCAAACTCGAGGTTCGGTCGAATGTGTTGAACGTTCTCCCCGGCCTCCTTACGACCGAGAAAACGTTCGTCCATACATTCCCTTGAAAATCAGAGAAGGAAGGTTATTACCTATGAGCAATACCGAAAATCGTTCCTACCGTTTTGAAACCCTGCAGCTGCATGTCGGGCAGGAAAACCCCGATCCCGCCACCGGCGCCCGAGCGGTGCCGATTTATCAGACCACCTCCTTTGTATTTGAAAATTCCGCGCAGGCGGCCGCCCGCTTCGGTCTGTCGGAGGGCGGCAACATCTACGCCCGGCTGATGAACCCGACCAGCGACGTCTTTGAAAAGCGGATCGCCGCGCTGGAAGGCGGCGTCGCCGCCCTCGCCACAGCCACCGGCGCGGCGGCTGTGACCTACGCGGTACTGAACATCGCCTGCAGCGGGGACCATATCGTAGCCGCCAGCACCCTGTATGGGGGGACCTACAACCTCTTCGCCCATACACTGGCGGATTACGGCATCGAGACCACCTTCGTCGATCCGGACAAGGAGGGCTCCTTTGAAGCGGCTATCCGGGAGAATACCAAGCTGGTGTATATCGAAAGCCTAGGCAACCCGAATTCAAGCCTGATCGACGTCGAGGCAGTCGCGGCGGTCGCTCACCGGCACGGCGTTCCGCTGATCGTGGATAACACTTTCGCCACCCCCTACCTTTTCCGTCCGATCGAGCACGGGGCGGACGTGGTGGTGCATTCCGCCACCAAATTTATCGGCGGGCACGGCACCGCGCTGGGCGGCGTGATCGTGGACGGCGGCCGGTTCGACTGGAAGCAGAACGACAAGTTCCCCGGCCTGTCCCAACCCAACCCCAGCTACCACGGCGTGATCTTCGCCGACGCAGTCGGGGCCGCCGCCTATGTCACCAAAATCCGCACCACCCTTCTGCGGGACACAGGCGCCACTCTGGCCCCGCTGCATTCCTTTCTCTTCCTTCAGGGGCTGGAAACCCTCTCCCTGCGGGTGGAACGGCATGTAGAGAACGCCCTAAAGGTGGTGGAATTTCTGAAAAACCATCCGAAGGTGGAGCGGGTCAACCATCCCTCCCTGCCGGAAAGCGGTTACCGCGCCCTGTATGAGCGGTATTTCCCGCACGGCGCGGGCTCCATTTTCACCTTTGAGCTGCGCGGCGGCGCGGACGAGGCCCGGGCCTTTATCGACCGGCTCCAGCTCTTCTCCCTGCTGGCCAATGTGGCGGACGTAAAGTCCCTCGCCATCCATCCGGCCAGCACCACCCACTCCCAGATGAATGAAGAGGAGCTGGCCGCCTCCGGCATCCGGCCGAACACTATCCGCCTTTCCATTGGCACTGAGCATATCGACGACATTCTCTACGATCTGGACGTCGCCCTGCGCGGCTGATTCGGAACAGCCATCGAAAAGCCCCTGCACACTGCCGGTACAGTGTGCAGGGGCTTTGTCCGTTTTGAAAACCCGCGGTGGTCGCGGTTTTACCGTTTCAGCCAGACGGTCTGGTTGACGATCTTTGTATAGCTCTGGATCAGCTTGACCACCTTGACCGAAACATTTTCGTCGGCGTAATCCTCCGCCATCACGGTTTCCTCCCCGTTTTCCCGCATGGCGACGGCCAACTCCACCGCCTGCTCCACATCCTCGCCCTTGATGCCGCCGATCACAACGGTACCCTTGTCCAGCACCTCCGGCCGTTCGGTGGAGGTACGGATCAGCACCCCGGTGAAATGCAGCATCGCGGATTCCTCCGACAGGGTGCCGCTGTCCGACAGGACGCAGTAGCTGTTCATCTGCAGGTGGTTGTAATCGAAAAAGCCGAATGGCCTGAGATTTTGAACCAGCGGATGAAACTGGAACTGCCGCTTTTCAATGAACTTCATGGAACGGGGATGGGTGGAATAAATTACCGGCATCCGATACCGCTCGGCGATCCGATTGATCGCGTTCATCAGATCGAGGAAATTCTCCTCGTTGTCGATGTTTTCCTCCCGATGGGCGGAAACCAGGATGTATTTTCCCCTCTCCAGCCCCAGCCGCTCCAATACGTCGCTCTGTTCGATCCGCTCTTTATGCTCCCGCAGCACCTCCCGCATCGGGGAGCCGGTGACAAACATGGTCTTGCCGTCGATTCCCTCCGACAGGAGATACCGGCGGGAATGCTCGGTATAGGGCAGGTTGATGTCCGAGATATGGTCCACAATCTTGCGGTTGATCATTTCGGAGACGTTCCAGTCCCAGCAGCGGTTCCCCGCCTCCATATGGAAGATCGGTATCTTCAGCCGCTTGGCCGAGATCGCGGAGAGGGCGGAGTTGGTATCCCCCAGCAGGAGCACCGCGTCGGGGTGCTCCTTTTCCAAAACCTCATAAGATTTGGCGAGGATATTCCCCATTGTCTCCCCCAGGTTCGCCCCCACGCTGTCCAGATAATAGTCGGGCGCGCGCAGTCCGAGGTCGTCGAAAAAAACCTGGTTGAGGGTATAGTCCCAGTTTTGGCCGGTATGTACCAGGAGATGGTCAAAATACCGGTCGCAGGCCCGGATGCAGGCCGACAGCCGGATGATCTCCGGCCGGGTGCCGAGGATGGTCATGACCTTCAGCTTGTTCATGCGTCGCCGCCTTTCTGCGCGGAGCCCTTCGTCAAACGGGCAGGAAATAGGTATCCGGATTTTCCGGATCGAACGGTTCATTGGCCCACATAAAGGTGATGAGGTCGGTTTCCCCGACGTTTTCAATGCTGTGGGTATAGCCGGTCGGGATATCCACCACCGTCAGCGTGTCGCCGTCCACGGGATATTCGAGCACCTCGTCGCTGTCGATGCGGCGGAAACGGATCACGCCCCGACCGCTGACCACGAGGAATTTTTCGTTTTTGCTGTGATGCCAGTGGTTGCCCTTCACAACGCCGGGCTTCGCCACGTTCACCGAGAATTGCCCCCGGTCGGCGGTACGCAGAATCTCGGTAAAGGAACCCCGAGCATCCTCGTTTTTCTTCAGCGGATAGGCGAAGCCGTCCTCCGGCAGATAGCTCAGATAGGTGCTGTACAGCTTTTTGGTGAGCGGGTCGCCCATGTCCGGCACCGTAAGGTTGGCCCGGCTCTCCCGGAAGGAGCGAAGGGTTTCCGCCAGCTCTCCCAGCGTGGCCAAATGGGTCACCGGCGCCACGCAGAAAGCCCCTTCGCGGGTCTCCTGCCGTTCCAGCGCGCGCAGCAGCTCCGCCACTACGTCATCGATATAGACGAGGGTGAGGGCGGTCGCCGGGTCGTTTACCGTGATCGGCAGATCGCGGGCAATGTTATGGCAGAAGGTAGCGACCACGCTGTTGTAGTTGGGGCGGCACCACTTCCCAAACACGTTGGGAAAACGGTAAATCAGCACATCGGCCCCGGTTTCAGCTCCATAGGCGGCGAGCAGCTCCTCCCCCGCCCGCTTGCTGCGGCCATAGGGATTGTCCTGCGCCGCCTGGATAGAGGACGCCAGCATCACCGGGCAGGGGTTTCTATGGCGGCGGAGAGAATCCAGCAGGGTGGAGGTGAAGCCGGCGTTCCCCCGCATGAATTCCTCCGGTTCCTGCGGACGGTTCACCCCCGCAAGGTGGAACACGAACGCGCAGTCCGCGCACCAGCCGTCCAGAAGGGACGGATCGGTATCGGTATCAAAAGCGAGGACCTCGTCCTGCCCGCGATTCTTCAGCGCGGCGACCAGGTTCCTCCCGATAAACCCCTTCGCGCCGGTCACCAGTATCTTCATCGTCCGTTCATCCTTTCGCGCTGGTTGCATCGGCTGATTGCGTCACAAAGCATTTTCCCAGGTTTCCAGTTCGTTCTGGATGTATTCCAGGCTCAGCAGCTTCTTTTTAACCTCTTCCACGGTCAGCAGTTCGGTATTGTTGGAATCGAATTCCGACAGCTGAAGACGGCGCTGGTCGCCGTGCACAAAATATTTGTCGTAGTTCAAATCCCGCTTATCGGCCGGCACGCGGTAGAAGTTCCCCATGTCCACCGCATTGACGCATTCCTCGTTGGTCAGCAGGGTTTCGAACATCTTCTCCCCGTGGCGGATACCAATGATCTGAATCGGGTTGTCCGCATGGAAAATCTGTTTCACCGCCTCGGCCAGCACGCCGATGGTGCAGGAGGGCGCCTTCTGCACCAGTATATCGCCGCTCTCGGCGTGCTCGAAGGCGAAGAGCACCAGCTCCACCGCTTCCTCCAGGCTCATGATGAAGCGGGTCATTTCCGGTTCGGTCACGGTGAGCGGCTTCCCTGCCTTGATTTGCTCGATGAACAGCGGAATCACCGACCCGCGGGAGCAAAGCACGTTGCCGTACCGGGTGCCGCAGATCAGCGTCTTGTCCGCGGGAACGGTACGGGACTTGGCCACAAACACCTTCTCCATCATCGCCTTGGAGGTGCCCATCGCATTCACTGGGTAGGCGGCCTTGTCGGTGGACAGGCAGATCACCTTTTTCACCTTGGCCTCGATGGCGGCGGTCAGCACGTTTTCGGTGCCGAGCACGTTGGTCTTGACCGCTTCGATTGGGAAAAATTCACAGGAGGGCACCTGCTTGAGCGCGGCGGCATGGAAAACGTAATCCACCCCATGCATGGCGTTCTTAATGCTCTGCAGATCGCGGACGTTTCCGATATAATACTTGATCTTATCGTCATGATAGAAATGGCGCATATCGTCCTGCTTCTTCTCGTCGCGGGAAAAAATGCGGATTTCACCCACGTCGGTTTTCAGGAACCGCTCCAGCACAGCATTCCCAAAGGAGCCGGTGCCGCCGGTGATCAGCAGGGTTTTTCCATGAAAGGTCATCGTTCATCCATCCTTTTCCCGGGGCGGGCGTTCCCTATCGTCCATTACCCACGGCTTTTGTTTTTATCTCCCGTCTGTAGTCTGTCCAGTCTTTCCGGATTTTTGCAATCTTTCCCTATTATACGGCGCATCGGCAATTTTTGCAAGACGGCGGGACAGGCGGATGCCGGCCGACGCATTTTCGCGCATCGGCCGGCATCTTCTTCGGGTCGGAATATCGCATCCGTTTCTCATTGACGTTTTACGCCGTCCGCATCAGGGCCGGAACAGTGCGCGGATCCGCGTAATGATCCGTTCCATATCCTCCGGCGTGTTCTTGATATCGCTCGGCAGACAGAGGCCGCGGCGGAACACGTCCTCCGATACGACCGTCGGGCCTGCATCCTCCGCACGGATAAAATCGCAGCCGTGAAAAACCGGCTGCATATGCATCGGCTTCCAAATGGGGCGGGACTCGATATTGTCCTGCTCCAGCGCTTCCATCAGGGAAATCGGCGTAACCGGAGAGCCTTCCGCAATCGTGACGCAGGACAGCCAGAAGTTTGCTTCGCTGTCCCGGGGCAGCGGGTTCATCCGCAGCTCCGGGATATCGGAAAACGCTTCCTTATAGGTATTATAAATCCAGCGTTTTTTCTCGATATGCTGGCCGAGCGACAGCAGCTGCCCTCGACCGATGCCGGCCACAATATTGGACATGCGGTAGTTATAGCCGATTTCGTTGTGCTGATAATGCCGGGCGGGCTCCCTTGCCTGCGTCGCCCAGAACCGCGCTTTCTTGATCGCCGCTTCATCGTCCGAAACCAGCATACCGCCGCCGGAGGTGGTAATAATTTTATTCCCGTTGAAAGAATACACGCCGAATTTGCCGAACGTACCGGTCTGTTTTCCCTTGTACTTGGCGCCGAGGCTTTCCGCCGCGTCCTCGATCAGCGGAACGCCGTGTTCGGCGCAGATACGGGCCAGCTCGTCCAGCCGGGCCGGCGTGCCGTAAAGGTTAACCACAATCGCCGCCTTGACCCAGGGGTATTTTTCAAATGCGCGCTCCAGCGCGGCGGGGTCCATGTTCCAGCTGTCCGCTTCGCTGTCGACGAACACCGGCGTCGCGTCCTGATACACGATCGGGTTGCAGGTGGCGGAAAAGGTCCAGCTCGGGCAGAAAACCACGTCCCCCTTTCCAACCCCGGCGCATTTCAGCGCCAGATGAATCGCCGCCGTCCCGGCGCTGAGAGCGGCCGCATGGCCAATGCCGACGTAACCGGCCAGTTCCTTTTCAAACTGATCCACGTTCTCCCCCAGCGGGGCAATCCAATTCTTGGCAAACGCGTCGTGGACAAAGTCCAGCTCACGGCCGTTCATAGTCGGCGACGACAAAAAAATCCGTTTATTTCCCATCCTCTTGCAGTCCTCTTTTCCTTATCGCGAATCCGCGCCGTTCCCGCGCTGATCGGCTGCTCCTGACAACCGAAAATTTTCATTTCCATATCCGGCGGCTGTTTTTATTGAGTAAGGCGATTTCCCCGTTCAAACGTATTGACATCCAAAAAACGCTGCAGTTCATCGGTGTAAACGCCCAGTGCCCGCAGAAGCTCCGCCGTAGGGGGATTGTGCAAAAAGACCAGCATCAGCGACAGATAGGTGTTCCACGTCATCGGCCGTTTCCCGGTTTCCATCGCCACCATCATCTGGCGGGAAAGGCCGATCTTTTCCCCCAGCTCCTCCTGAGAAAGCCCCAGTTTAGCGCGCAGAACCGGAAGCTCTATAACCATCTTGTTTACCAGGGCGCTTTTCTGCCCCGTTGTCAGTCCCTGCATTTGCCCGCGTCCTTCCCCCATAACTGCCGCATACCACACAAAAGCCCGGCTTTCCGGCGGATAATTCGGAAGCAAAGGCCCATTAAATTTATAATTGATTGACAACAGATTTAAGTATAGGACCTGTCGCCTTATTTGTCAATCTGACAACCGGCATTTCGCCGTTTCCACGGATATTTCCAGCCGTTTTTCTTAATTTCTGGTTATGATTTTCCAAGGGGAAAAAGCCAGAAAAATCGGCGTGAAAAGCCCGGCGTTCTTCTGTATCGCATACAAAAAGAAAGACGGGAAAATCCGCGGAATATGACGAAGCCTGAAAGCGTTTTTTTATTTTTATCGCCTTTCATTGTCCTCTGCCGCTATGGTTGCTTTTCTTCTTTTTCATCTGCCGTTTGGGAAAATCCTTCCGCCGGAAATTCCCTGCCTATCCGCTTCTTTTTTCCGCACACTATGGATTGGGAGGCGTTCGTCCTCCCAAATTGACAGAGAAAGGCGGGAATTTTCGTGCTCGGAAGCATCAACGGCGTCAATGCTCTCGGCGTTGCGGCGCTGACGGACTGGGAGATGCGGCGGGACGAGGACCTGTATTCCCTGCCGGAGGAAGTGCAGGAACAGGTCAATCTCCACGCGGACGAATTTCATTCACGGGAAGAGCTGATTGCCTTTGTCCGCAATCTGGGATTACGCGCCTGAGAACTTCTTTTGTATACCCCCTGTATACCCCGTACGCCCAGACACCGTCGGCAGGCTTTGCCCCGACAATCGGAAAGGCAGGTCAAGCATGGCGCAGAAAAATCCGAAAAGCGATCCGCTGAGCCAGGATCCGGCGATACGGCAGTGCTTTGATTCCCTTCCGCCGTACGTCCAGGAGACTGTCCGGCAGTCCGGGGTGGAAATCACCTCGCGCGAACAGCTTCAGCAGTGTGCGGACTACCTGCTGAAAAAGTAAACGTACAGCAAAAAGCAAACGGCTGCTTCTATGGAAGCAGCCGTTTGCTTTTTGTTTATTTTCCGACCTGAATTATCTGTTCTTCTGTTCTCTCGGCGGGTTCCTTTTCCCGTTTCAGGAAAACCAGCCCAATCAGCAGCAGTGCGGGGAAAATCGCCGCGACGGCGAGCCCTACCTTCAAGCCGTACTGCTCCAGGCTGAGCCCGCTTTCCGCCGCCCAGTGAACCACCGTTTCGGTCTTCTGGGCCGCGTCCGAAACCACGCCGGACAGCCACGGCCCAACCGCCGCGCCGAGATCGCCCGTCAGGGCCAGCATCCCGAACATCGCGGTCCCTCCACCCGGATAGCTGGCCGAGACAAGGCTGATCGTTCCCGGCCACATGAGGCTAACCGACAGGCCGCAGACTGCACAGCCAATCAGCGAAAGGAAAGGGTTCTCCGCCAGCACGGTCAGCGCATAACAGCCGATGCAAAGCGCCGCGCTGCCCATCAGCGTGGGCTTCAGCCGCAGCTTTTTCCCCAAAATACCATATAGCGTACGGCCAAGCCCCATCAGCACCGCGAACAGGCAGGGGCCGAGAAGGTCGCCCAGCATTTTCGGCACCCGCAGCCCTTTCTCCGCAAAAAGGGAGGACCACTGGGACATCGCCAGTTCGGAAGCGCCGGCGCAAAGCATCAGCAGCATCGCGATCAGGAAGGTGCGGGAGGTAAAAAGCTGCTTCAGCGGCGTTTTCTCCTCCTCCGGCAGAGGGGACATCAGGGGCATCCGGAGCACCTGAATCAGGTTGAGCAGGGGCAGCGCGGCCCACAGCACCGGGAACAGCCACCACAGCCCGCTCCCCGTAAAATGCAGGCCCAGTGTGGTCAGCAGGATCACCGCCACCTGCCCCCAGCAGTAAAAAGAGTGCAGCAGGCTCATGGCAGAGGCTTTCGCGTCTCCCGGCAGGGAATCCACGATCGGGCTGATCAGTACCTCGATCAGCCCGCCTCCCACAGCGTACAGCATGACGGCGACCACCAGCCCGGCGTACGGCGACGGGAAGACCATCGGCAGCAGACTGAGACAAAGCAGCCCGGCCGCGCTGAACACATGAGCGATGACCAGCGCCGCTCGGTAGCCGATCCGGTCGGCGAAGCGGATCGCCAGCCAGTCCACCACCAGCTGCGTGCCGAAGTTAATCAGAATCAGCCGGCCAATCTCCTCCAGCGAGACGGCGAAGCGGTCCTGAAACACCACAAACAGGAGCGGCGCCAGATTATTGATAACGGCTTGAACGCCATACCCACAATAGCAGGAAAACAGAGTGCGCCGCCAGGGGTTCCGCCCGCTCATCGCGCCGGCTCCATGCCGTAGCGGGTGCTGTCCGCCTCGGTGATTTCCCGGATCACCCGACAGGGGTTGCCTGCGGCGATCACACCGGAGGGGATATCCTTCGTCACCACACTGCCTGAACCGATCACGGTGTTGTCCCCGATGGTCACGCCCGGATTCACCACCACACTGCCGCCGATCCATACGTTATTTCCAATGGTAATCGGCAGGGCGAATTCGATATTGCGGTTTCGCTGCGCAGCGTCCAGCGGATGCCCCGCTGTGTACAACCCGACGTTCGGCGCGATAAACACATTATCCCCGATGATAACCGGCGCGCCATCCAAAATGACGAGGTTAAAATTGCTGTAAAACTTCCGGCCGATATGGATATTATAGCCGTAGTCGCAGCGGAAGGGCGGTTCCATGAAAAAATCGTCCCCTATATCTCCCATCAGGACGCGGATCAGTTCGTTCCGCCGTTCTATGTTGTCGGAGTCAAGGACGTTCAGCTCCTCCACCAGCTTGCGCGCCTTCTGGCGTTCCCTATACAGCTCTTCATCCAAGCCGTCGAACAGCAGCCCTGCCCTCATTTTTTCTTTTTCCGTCATACTCGTTATGTCCATTATGGTTCCCCCATGCTTTCCGCCAGCGTATCCGGCCTGACTTCTCCGTCCGGCGGACCGCCGGACGGAAATTGCTCACGATATGGATTGTATCCGTCCCCACACGCCCTGTCAAGCGGAATTTTTCCGGTTCCCCCTGCTTTTCACAGGAATAATGATCCCCCGGCAAAGCCGGGGGTATTTCATGTGCGGGTAAAGCCCTACGGTCCTCGCATACACGTCAAACGTGTAAGTACGGTCTGCCAGCCG
>ERZ827520.2514-NODE-2514-length-16881-cov-3.526209_pt1 | contig 16881 bp, 14 predicted proteins | sample MGYA00519581_ERZ827520 | MGnify/ENA primary metagenome ERZ827520 (study PRJEB31778, sample SAMEA3449339) | human gut metagenome | biome: human gut; feature: human-associated habitat; material: faeces | place: United Kingdom | collected 2010/2012 ...
ATTCCCATGACAAATAAAGAAATCGGCGAACTGCGGCGCCGTATGAAGCCCGACCACGAACTTGGACAGGGGAAGCCCGCGCTGGCCGACCCAGTAGTCGACGCTCTCCAGCATCAGGTCATAGGTCGAGTGGTGCATCCCCTCCCGGGTTTCGGAATAGTCGTCGTACACCATCACGTTGAACCAGTCCACGTAGTCGAACAACTCGTCGGGAATCCCCGCTGTGGCATTGCCCACGTACTTGCCGGGGGTAATGGCGGCCGTGAGGTAGTACTGCCGACGTCCCTCGCGGCATTTCTTGGCCAGTTCCTTCATCAGCAGCAGGTTGCCCTGTCCCGATCCGTCGCTGCCCAAGGGGTATTCCCAGTCGTTGTCCACACCCGCCAGGCGGTATTTCTTTACCAGATGCCAAAGGGCATCGATGAACCGTGCCCGGCTCTGCGCCGAAGAGACCATCCGAGCGTAGTACGCATGGCGGCCGTTGAAACTGAGCATCACCTCAACCCCCGCCCGGCGCGCCTTGCGCACAAAACGGCGCAGGTGTTTTTCGTCTCGTACCCGGGGGATTCCCGTAGAATCGATCGTGGCGAAGGCGTAGCAGGCGATGTCCAGTTGGGCGAGTGAACGGTCGGGAATGGCGTCCAGGTTGCGGTAGGAGGGAGCGTAGCCGATGATCCGAAAGCGCGTGTTTTCCGGAGCCTTATACTCCTGCTGTGCCTGCAAGGGCGAGAAAACCGCCAGAGACAGGAGAGAGAAAATCCATTTTTTCATCGTCGAAACAGAGATATTATTCTTCCTTGTTTTTCCACTCGAAACGGGCGGCATCGCAGGCCGCCTTGACCAGCGAAGCCCCTTCGGTCGTGTCCTGGCTCACTTCCCAGAACATGATCCCGCCCAGACCTTTGTCCACACAGAAAGCCACCTTGCGGTAGATGGTGGGCAGGCCGTTGTAGTACACCCAGTAAGGCGTGGTATGTACGCTGTTCACCACCAGAGCCGAATCGCAAACCATGGCCTGCGGACCGTTTTGCCGCAGGATCGTGGCATAGGAGGCCGACGAGGTCCTCTTGGGAAGTCCGGACGCCAGACCGTACACCGGCAGCCCGGCGACGAACTTGCGGGGATCCATCCCCCGGCGGACGATCCAGTAGTCGTAGCTGGCCTCCAACATCGAATACGGGGAATGCTGCTGATAAGGACGTGTCTCGGAAAAATTGCCGTACACCATCACATTGAGCCAATCCACCAGCGCGACCAATTCGTCGGAAATGGCTTCCGAACGGTTGCCCGGGTACAGCCCCGAGGTAACGGCCATGGTGAGCAGGTATTGTTTCTCCCCGCCCCGGCACAGACGTGCAAGGTCTTTCATCAGCGCGAGGTTGGATTCGGCCGTGCCGTCGGTCGTGCGGGGAAATTCCCAGTCGTTGTCCACCCCGTCCATGTGGTATTTCTGAACCAAACGCCAGATTTCGTCCACGAAAGCCTTGCGCTGCCGATCGTCGGAAGCCATCTGGGCAAAACGTGCATGTTTGCCGTTGAAACTGAGCATTACCTTCACGCCCAAACGATGGGCCCGGCGGACAAAACGGGCCAGTTGTTTCTCGTTGGCCACCCGGGGGATACCCGTGGAATCGATCGTGGCAAAAGCGTAGCAGGCGATGTCCAACTGAGCGAGTGTCCGGTCAGGGATGGCATCCAGGTCGCGGTAGCCGGGGACATATCCCACGACGCGGAACTGCGTGTTTTCCGGAGCGACATACTCCGCGCGCGACTGCGCCGCACAGCTCGAAATCCCGATCCAGCATGCGGCCAGAAAAAGGCCTAATTTTTTCATATCGTTTGTAGTTTTTCAGAAACAGCCCAAAGGTAACCAAAACCGAAGGGAAAAAAAACCCCGGAATTCACATTTCCGGGGCTTTTTGTAAAGAAAACGTACCGTTTACGGCAGGTCGGTATAATCGCCCGCCTCGTCGCAGGCTGCCTGGATAAGCGAACGGTCGTCCTGCGTATCCTGGCCGGCATCCCAGAACATCACCCCGCCGACACCCTGGTCGATGCAGTAGCGTGTTTTTTCCTTGACAAAAGGCTGCCCGTTGTAGTAAACCGTCCCGGTGTACTTCGCGGTGGATACCTCTGCCTTGTAACCATCGGGACTTCCACCCTGCCGCAGTATTTCCGCATAGGAGACCGGCGTGCCGTTGTGTTCCTCGTCGGAGGGACGGCCATACGCGGAAATGCCGCCGACAAACTTGTATTTGGGCATTTTCCGGGTACCTACCCAGTAGTTGTACCCAGTGCTCATCATGTCCAGCGCCAGACTTTTGGGATCCATATTGGCCCAACCCAGGTAGTTGTCGTAGCACATTACGTTAAACCAGTCCACATAGTCGAAGCATTCCGTTTCGATGGCGCTGGCTACGGCTCCCGTGTATTTCCCGGAGGTAATGGCCATCGTGAGCAGTTTGTTCACCGCCGGATCGTGCAGCCAGGCGCTCAACTCGCGCATCAGTGCCGTATTGCCCGTATGCGAGTTGTCCGAAGTCTTGGGGTATTCCCAGTCGTTGTCCACCCCGTCGAGATCATACGTCTCCACGATGGTTTTGAGCGAAGCGATGAACTTGGCCCGATTTTCCGGGGAAGCCACCATCTTGACGTATTTCTCGTGAGAACTTCCGCCGCCATAGAAGCAGATCACTACCTTCACACCCAACGACTTGCAACGATCGACCAGTTGCTGGAACTTGGCCGGCTGCTGGATGGTGAGCGTATAGTCGTCGTTCATCTCGGCAAAGGCATAGCAAGCCACATCCAGCATCTGGAGGTACTCGTCCGACATGGCCGTTATGCTGCGGTACGAGGGGAAATAACCCACTTTCCGGAACTGGGTATTCTTCGGGGCTTTGTACAGCGGGCTCACCTTCAGGGTAAACTCGGCCCTGATCTCCGGATGCTCCTTGACCGTAACCGTGATGACGGTCGTACCGGCTTCCAGAGCCGTGATGTATCCCGTCTGGGTGATCGAAGCTACCTCGGGCTGGGAACTGGTGTATTCCACCGCTCCGCTTTCCGTTGCATTCTCGGGCAGGACTCGCGTGGACACCGAGAAGGTCTGTCCGATGAAAAGAGTCGATACTTTCTCGGTAAACTCCACCCCCGTAATCCGGATGATCTCCACCGTCAGGGTAAACTCGGCCTTGACCTCCGGGCGGTCTTTCAGGCTTACCGAGATCACCGTCTGCCCCTCTTGGAGAGCCGTTATCGTCCCCAACTCGTCGACAGTAGCTACCGTGGGCTTCGAACTGGTGAATACCAGCGTGTAAGGCTCGTCCGCCCCGGCCGGGAAAGTCTTTACCTGCAGTTTGTGCGTCTGCCCGGGTGCCAGCGAGGACGGGGCTCCGGAGAACGAAAGGGACGAGATCTGGGTGAACTTCTCGTCCTTGGCGCAGGAGGTCAGCAGCCCCATGACGGACACCAGGCCCAACAGGTACAGTAACAGTCGTTTTGTCATCTTTGTTTGTTTGTTTTTTAGTGGTTGTTATGATTCTGGTTTTGTGGTCGTCTTCACAGGCCGATGGCCGAAATCCTGCTGCGCCCTTTCGGACTTCTCGTTCCTAGAAAAAATATCCCGCCGAAGACCCTTTCGCCTATCTCCTTGCATTCCTGCAAAGAAATACGCAAAAAAGCCTTCGGCGGGACGAGATGGAAATCATCGGAGGGGGACGGCAAGGACAAATTACTCAGTCATTCCATATCTGATGCAGGGGGAATCATACGAATTTACTCCCGCATCGCCTTATAAGCGTTGATCAGCCCGTTGGTCGAACTGTCGTGCGAGGTAACGGGACGGTCGTCGCGCAGTTCGGGAAGGATCCTTCCGGCCAGTTGTTTGCCCAACTCCACTCCCCACTGGTCGAACGAGAAGATATTCCAGATGACCCCCTGCACGAAGATCTTGTGCTCGTACATGGCGATCAGCGACCCGAGGGTACGGGGAGTGAGCAGCGGGAAGAGGATGGAATTGGTCGGACGGTTACCGTCGAATATCTTGTATTCTTTCAGGAAGTCGATCTCCTGTTGTGTCTTGCCGGCCTGGCGGAGTTCCTCTACCACCACCTCTTCGGATTTGCCGAAAGCCAATGCCTCGGTCTGGGCAAAGAAATTGGACAGGAGTTTGAGATGATGGTCGCCGATGGGGTTGAGCGAACGGGCCGGTGCGAGAAAATCGGCCGGGATGAGTTTTGTTCCCTGATGGATCAACTGGTAGAAGGCATGCTGACCGTTGGTGCCGGGTTCGCCCCAGACGATGGGACCGCTCTGGTAATCCAGCGGTTGGCCGTCGCGGCTCACCGACTTGCCGTTGGACTCCATGTTCCCCTGCTGGAAATAGGCTGCAAAACGGTGCAGATACTGGTCGTAGGGCAGGATGGCTTCGGTCTCGGCACCGAAAAAGTCCGTGTACCAGATCCCGATGAGCGCCAGGGTAACCGGTATGTTCTTTTCGAAAGGCGTCGTGCGGAAATGTCGGTCCATCTCGAAGGCTCCCTCGAGCAGCTCCTCGAAACGCTCGAAACCCACCGCCAGCGCTATCGACAAACCGATCGCGCTCCAGAGCGAGTATCGGCCGCCGACCCAGTCCCAAAATTCGAACATGTTGGCCGTATCGATGCCGAACTTTTCCACTTCCGCCGCATTGGTAGACAGCGCCACAAAATGCCGCGCCACATCCTGGTGCCGGGCCCCGGAAGCGAGGAACCAATCCTTGGCCGTGTGGGCGTTGGTCATCGTCTCCTGCGTGGTGAAAGTCTTGGAGGCAATGATGAACAGCGTGGTCTCAGGATCCAATCCCCGCAGCGTTTCCACGATGTGCGTCCCGTCCACATTGGAGACAAAATGCATGTTGAGCCGTGTACAGTAATATTTCAAGGCTTCACACACCATGTGGGGTCCCAGATCCGACCCCCCGATGCCGATATTGACCACATCGGTGATCTCCCGTCCGGTATAGCCTTTCCACTGTCCATCGATAACCTTTTGGGAAAAATCCTTCATCTGCCCCAACACTCGGTTTACATCGGGCATCACGTCGCGGCCATCGACATACACCGGAGTATTGGCCCGGTTGCGCAAGGCGGTGTGCAACACCGCACGGTTTTCCGTCTGGTTGATCTTATCGCCGGTAAACATCTTTTCGATGGCATCGCCCACTTCCGTCTCGCGGGCCAGCTCGTAGAGCAGACGCATCGTCTTGTCGGTAACCAGATTTTTGGAAAAATCCACCAGGAGATCGCAGGCCTGGAGATGATATTTGTCAAAGCGGTGAGGATCGGCCGCGAAGAGTTCCGAAAGGGAGGTATCGTCCAGTTCGTCGATGTGGGTTTCGAGTTCCTCCCACGCACGGGTGGTTGTCGGATGGATCGTTTTCAAAGGCATAAGGTCGGTAGTATTTGTATCATGCCGTTAAAAATAGCATAAAAAAGCTATATTTGTTCTTAAAAAAATGCCCTCGCTTCATTTTTTTCCGCGAGCCCGAAAAGTTCCTGCCATGATCCCCCTGCAAACCCTCCGGGAGGCCTTCTCCCGGCTCTGTGCCGACGTGATGAGCGTAGTAGCTCCCCCGGTGTGTCCGGTATGCGGAGCGGTGCTCGTACAAGGGGAGGAACACCTGTGCGCCGGATGCCTCTCCCGCCTGGAACACACCGGATACGCCACCGTCCCCGGCAATCCCATGGAACAACGCCTGGAACGCCTCACCGGAAGACACATCCCCGCCCTGGCACTCTCGGTGTACACCCACGGAGAAGTATCGAGCCGGATGGTCGCCGCCTTCAAATACGGCGGGGCGCGCACCCTGGCCGTGTACGCCGGCGAGCTCCTCGGGGAAGTGCTCCAGGCCTCGGGCCGCTTCGAAGGATACCACGCCCTGGTCCCCGTTCCCCTGCACCCCCGCCGCCAGCGCAGCCGGGGATACAACCAGGCCGCCGAATTGTGCCGGGGCATGCAGCACACCTGCGGGATTCCCTTCGAAGAGCTGTTGGTGCGCACCCACGCCACCCGCCAGCAAGCCTCCTTGGGGCGGCAGGCACGCCTGCAAAATCTTCAGCACGTCTTCGCCGTGCGGAAAGGCGCCCACGTACAAAACGGACGGTACATCCTGGTGGACGACGTCTTCACCACCGGCATGACTACCGCCACGGCCGTCGACGCGCTGTACAGCGCCGGAGCACGGGAAGTCGCGGTAGCTTGCTTGTGCGCCGGGTGATCTTTTTGGACGAAATCAACCGCACCCGCATCCGGCCGCTTTTGCCGTCCCCTTCTGCACCTTCGCCCTTCTCCCCCCTCTCCTGAAAACGAAAACCGCCCGGGGCAGATCCCGGGCGGCAACGCATTTAACTAAGTATCGTTATGTCCTCATCGCAATCGGTCGGCCGATTTTACGATCCGCAGGTCCTTTTTTACGGCACGCGATGCGCACAGCGCAGCGACCGTAGAAGCGAAAAGCAGCAAAAGACCCCACGTCTCAATACCCTTCTCAGGGGACGAAACCCCTCCGGATAGATTCAGCCCGCGAAGAACGAAGATGACAAAAACAATCGCATTGATCAGGATAACCATCCGCGCCAGCACATGCTGGAGGGCAAGGTGCTTGAACAGAAAGATGGTTACCAGCGACACAGCGGCCGAAATCCAGATTAAGACCTCAGCCAGGGAGTTGTCGGCCACCCACCGGGGGGAGAAACCCCACAGGACAGACCCCGCCGCCAGCAGAGCCGCCGCCAGAAAATAAAGTGCCTGTACCCGTTGCAGGATCATCCGATGGATTCCGATTGGTTTTGCGGGTACAAATATAGTGAAAGGCGAGCGCAGCGGCAAATCGAAAACAACGTTTTCGCATTTGACAAATGCCGAAATCCCATGAAAAAACAGAATAAAATATTGGCCTCTTTCCTTATTTTTTCTCTAAATTAGAAACCGATATGCCACCCGGCCCTACTCCGGCCGACTCCAATGGCTGAAGCGGGAGGAGGCACGTCTCTTTCACCGAAAAACTACCAGAAACAAATCCTCACACCAATCATTGACATCATGAAAAACAAGTACTTTTTAGAGGCTCTCGGCACCATGGTACTGGTGCTGATGGGCTGCGGCGCTGCCGTGATGAACGGTGGTGCGTCCACTGTAGCTGCGGTGCTGACCATTGCCTTTGCCTTCGGACTTTCGGTCGTCGCCATGGCTTATGCCATCGGGCCTGTGACGGGATGCCACATCAACCCTGCCATCACGCTCGGAGTATGGCTTTCCGGCCGGATGAAAACCGGCGAAGCATTGGGTTACATGGCGGCACAAGTCGTCGGCGGGATCGTTGGCTCGGCTATTCTCTATGCCCTCACACACAGTGGGAATACGGTCATCGAAGCGACGGGAGCCAACAGTTTTGCCGAGGGGCAGCTCGTTCCGGCTCTGATCGCCGAGATCGTGTTTACCTTTATCTTCGTATTCGTGGTGCTGCGCTCCACCGCCCAAAAGAACGGAGCCGGCAATTTTGCCGGTTTGGCCATCGGCCTGACGCTGGTCCTGGTACACATCGTCTGCATCCCCGTTACCGGTACTTCGGTCAATCCGGCGCGTTCGATAGGGCCGGCTCTTTTTGAAGGCGGAGTTGCCCTCCAACAGCTTTGGCTCTTTATCGTAGCTCCCCTGATCGGCGGCGCACTGGCCGCCCTAGTAAACAAGGAATAGTCTGCAAACCTTCACCCACCCAAAAGCAGCGGCATTCCGAGTCCGGAATGCCGCTGCTTTTGCATATTGCCGATAAATCCTTCTCCTTCTCTTTTCCCCAAACCCATACACTCCTTCCGTCCCGAAAGCAAACCAAACCTTCTCCTCGGGAAACACGAGAAACAACCCTCCAAATACCCCACCGCCTTACAGAGAAGGAAAACGCTACGGCACCGGATCGTAACCCGACCCACCCCACGGATTGCACCGCAGGATACGTCGCAGTGCCAGCCACGAACCCTTCAGCAGCCCGTGCTTTTGCAGCGCTTGGATCGCATACGCCGAACAAGTGGGCGTGTAGCGGCAGTTCGCCCCCAGATGCGGGGAAATAACCTGTTGGTAAAAACGGATCAGCAGGATCAGCGGATAGGTCAGTACGCGTTTCATCGTTCGATGGAATAGGTCGTACCGTCCTTGCCGTCCTTCAGGGCGATGCCCAAGGCAGCCAGACGGTCGCGTATCCGGTCGGAAAGTGCCCAATCGCGCGCCGCACGGGCCGCATTGCGCTCTTCGATGAACAGACCGATCAGCGCATCGGTGAGTCCCTGGTCGCCGGCCCGGTCGATGTTTTCGATGCCCATCACCTGATAGACGAATCCCTCGAAGGTCTGGCGCAGCAGAGCGATGTCATCGGCCGTAAAGCCCGCTTTGCCGTCGTAGGCCTTGTTGATCTCGCCTACCGCCTCGAACAGGTGTGCGATGAGCACCGGAGTGTTGAAGTCGTCATTCATCGCAGCAAAGCAACGCTCCCGCCAAGCCCCTACGTCGAACGTGCTTTCCGCAGAGGGTTTGAGGACCGAAATGCGGTCGATGCCTTCCATCAAGCGGTAGTAGCCTTTCTCGGCCGCCTCCAGCGCATCCGACGAAAAGTCCAACACCGAGCGGTAATGCGCCTGCATGACGAAAAAGCGCACCACGGCCGGCGGGAAAGCCTTGGCGAGGATGTGATTCTCCCCGGTGAAGAGTTCGTCGGGATTCAGGATATTGCCGGTGGACTTGCTCATCCTCTTCCCATTGAGGGTCAGCATGTTGGCATGTAGCCAATAGCGGGCACCCCGACTGTGGTTGTGTACCTGGTTTTGGGCGATTTCGCATTCGTGATGCGGGAACTTCAGGTCCATCCCCCCGCCATGTATGTCGAAGGTCTCGCCCAGATACTTGGTACTCATGGCCGAGCATTCCAAATGCCAGCCGGGGAAGCCTTCGCTCCACGGCGAGGGCCAATGCATAATGTGCAGCGGGGAAGCTTTTTTCCACAGGGCAAAATCGCGGGGAGAACGCTTCTCGTGCTGGCCTTCCAGTTCGCGTGTAGCGTCCATCAGTTCGTCGATGTTGCGCCCCGAGAGTTCTCCGTAAGGGCCGGCCCCGAAGGGATGCTCGCGGTTGTATTTTTCCACGTCGAAATACACCGATCCGTTCGACACGTAGGCATAGCCCTTGTCCAGGATGTCCTGCGTGATGGCGATCTGTTCGAGGATATGCCCGGTGGCCGTCGGTTCGATGGAAGGGGGCAGGTTGCCCAAAAGGCGCATCACCCGGTGGAAATCCTCGGTGTAGCGCTGGACGACCTCCATCGGTTCGAGTGCCTCCAGACGGGCTTTCTTGGCGATCTTGTCCTCGCCCTGGTCGGCATCGTTCTCCAGGTGTCCGGCATCGGTGATATTGCGCACATAGCGCACCTTGTAACCCAAGAAAGTAAAATACCGGAATATCATATCGAACGACATGAAGGTGCGACAGTTGCCCAAGTGCACGTTGGAATACACCGTCGGGCCGCATACGTACATGCCCACCCGGCCTTCGACCGTGGGAACGAAACGTTCCTTTTTGCCCGTGAGGGAATTGTACACCCAGAGTTCGTTTTGCTGATACAGAGCTGTTGCCATCGTCTTGTCGTTCTTTTTGTTTGTTTGCTGAAAAATGGATCGGGGCCGCTTTGCTACTGGTAATGAGTCTCCAGTTCGATAAAACGGAGGAATTCCCGGCGAACGGCCTCGTCCTTGAACGCGCCGCCGTATTCGGCCGTTACGGTAGCCGAAGCGACGTCGCGAATGCCACGCGAATTGACACACAAGTGCTTGGCATCGATCACACAGGCTACATCCTCGGTGCCCAAGGCCTTCTGGAGTTCCCGGACGATCTGCATGGTCAGGCGTTCCTGCACCTGCGGACGGCGGGCGTAATAGTCCACGATGCGGTTCAACTTCGAAAGTCCGATCACCGACCCGTGCGAGATATAGGCCACGTGCGCCTTGCCTACGATGGGCAGAAAGTGATGCTCGCACGTGGAGTACAACGTGATGTTCTTTTCCACCAGCATCTGTCCGTAGCGGTATTTGTTTTCAAAGGAAGACAACCGCGGTTTTTTCTGCGGATCCAGCCCGGAGAAAATCTCCCGGACGTACATTTTGGCCACCCGGTGCGGGGTGTTGCGCAGCGAGTCATCCGTCAAGTCCAGCCCCAGGGTGTGCATGATATGACGGAAGTCTTTCTCGATGGCTTCTATCTTGTCCTCCTCGCTCATCTCGAACGCATCGGGACGCAGCGGGGTTGCTTCGGCGGGAGCCGCAGGGCAATCGCGGCATATTTTCGCCTTTTCCTGTTCCTTTTTCATTTCTTTTTTCTGATACAAAATGCAAAGATAGTGAAAGCCGAGGGCAAAGCCGCGAGGGAAAACGAAGTTTTTCCTCGGAGGTTTTTCCAAAGCACATGCTCATCTTACCCCTTTATCTTTCTCGGCAGGCTTTTTGAAAAAGCCGCATTCCCCCTCCCACGAGCCGGCGCAGAAGGAGAATGAAACTTTTTCCCCTTTTTTTAGGTCTAATGAGTAAACATCTTGCCACAAATTACAACAAAAAAAACACACGCCAACCATGAAATCTTCCGTACTTCCCCTCGCGGCAGTTTCCCTGCTCGCCGCATTGTCATTCACGGCCTGCCAACCCTCCGCCCCGCAAGACCCTTTTGCCCGGACGCAACTTTTGCAGGCGGACAGCATCCGCATCGAACAAATCCTCTCGCCCCGCACGTGGACCGTGGCCGGCGATCGGGCGATCGTCGCCTCCTTGTCCCAAGATTCGGTACTCTATACGTACCGCCTACCCGACTTCGAATACCTTTACAGCGGACTCCGCGCCGGAGGAGGACCGGACGAACTGTCGAACATCTACGGGAGCTTCCTGCGAAGCTATCCCGACGGGACCTTCGTGCTGGAAGATTACGGACGGCGGAACATGATCCTGCACGCCGCAGACAAAGACTTTGCCCTGCTGCGCACGGCTTCCTCCCGGCAAAAGGCCGCCCGGGACGGGGATCCCGTCCCGGGCGACTCGGTGTACGCTGCGGTGGACTACCCCCCTTGTGAACAAGGATCCGCTCCGGGACGCCTGCTGCTGCAGGACTTCTACGGACGGACACTCGATTCCGCCGCCTGCCGCTCGTTCGTCACCACCCTCACCCACGAGGGAGAACGATTTTCCATGGGGATGAACTGGCCCAACTTTGCCTACGCGGGGCAGACCCTCGCGCTCGTCTATTACGAAACTGGACGGGTGGAATTTTACGACCTCTCCCGCGGAAAACTCTCCCTGGAAAAAGCCGGCGGCGACTCCACCCCGGTAGAGGAACTGATGGAAGCCGACCTGACCCAGCGGAGCTTCCAAGGGGTCAAGTACGACGCGATCGTCTCGGACGGAAAATATTTCTACGTACTGGCCAACGATTACCGCTACACCGGTCCCCAACCCGACCCGTCGAACATCCGCTTCACCTCCTGCATCCTGGTGTATTCCCGTCAGGGGACCCCACTCAGGAAATACGCACTCGACCATCCGGCCAGCGACATCCTGGCCTATCGGGGTGTCATTTACGCTTACAACCGGTGGAAAGACTTCGAGCAGGTGTACGTCTACCGTCCGGATGAAAAATAAATCCCACACTCCAACCGGACATCCCGCACTCTCTCCCCACCCGAAAGAGGACATAAAGCAGTATTCCCTAAAAATCACTACCTTTGTCCCCGCGCACAAAAAGCGCGCTCACCACAAAAAAACACATCATACACAAACGATACGACAGTTTTATGGACATTCTTTCGGTACTCAAAGAAAACATAGCCGAGGTGTTGGATTCGCTCTACGGCCTCTCCGATGCCCGGATCGACCTCCAGGCCACCCGCGAAGAATTTGCCGGCGACGTAACCCTGCTGGTATTCCCCTACTCGAAGGCTTCGCACAAGGCTCCCGAAGAGACCGCCCGGGAGATCGGCGAAGCGCTGGTGCAGCGGATCCCCCACGTGGTGAGTGGATTCAACGTCGTGAAAGGTTTCCTGAACATCGAACTCTCGCAGGATATTTTCATCGACGAGTTTGCGGCCGCGTATAGCGCAAAGGACTTCGGATGCCGCCCTGCCGACCCGAAAGCGCCGGCGGTGATGGTGGAATACTCCTCGCCCAATACCAACAAACCCCTGCACCTGGGACACATCCGCAACAACCTGCTGGGATTTTCCGTCGCCCGCCTGCTGGAGGCTTCCGGAAAACGAGTGATCAAAACCCAGATCGTCAACGACCGAGGCATCCATATCTGCAAGTCGATGCTCGCCTGGCAACGGTTCGGCCACGGAGAGACCCCCGAAAGTTCCGGCATGAAAGGCGATCACCTGGTGGGAAAATACTACGTAGAATTCGACAAGGCTTACCGACAGGAAGTGGCTGAGCTGAAAAACCAGGGCATGGACGAGGAGGAGGCCAAGAAAAAAGCCCCGCTGATGCTCGCCGCCCAGGACATGCTCCGCCGCTGGGAAGCCCGCGACCCCGAAGTGCGCGCCCTGTGGGAAATGATGAACGGCTGGGTGTTCGAAGGTTTTGCCCAGACGTACCGCCGGCTGGGTGTGGAGTTCGACAAGAACTACTACGAGAGCGACACCTACCTGCTCGGAAAGGACATCGTGGAGGAAGGATTGAAGAAAGGCGTGTTCTACCGCCGGGACGACGGCTCGGTCTGGATAGACCTGACGGCCGACGGACTGGACGAAAAACTGGTGCTGCGCGCGGACGGAACGTCGGTGTACATCACCCAGGACATGGGTACGGCCGTTCGTCGGTTCGAGGAGTTCGACATCGACTCGCTCATCTACACCGTGGGCAACGAGCAGGACTACCACTTCAAGGTATTGTTCCTCACGCTCAAGAAACTGGGCTACCCCTGGGCCGACAAACTGTACCACCTTTCCTACGGCATGGTAGACCTGCCTTCGGGCAAAATGAAGTCCCGGGAAGGCACCGTGGTAGATGCCGACGACCTGATGGACGACATGTACCGCACGGCCAAGGAAATCTCCGAGGAGTTGGGCAAACTGGACGGCCTCTCCGACCAGGAAAAAGACCACCTGTACCACATCATCGGCATGGGTGCGCTCAAGTATTTCCTGCTGAAGGTCGATCCCCGCAAGCGCATGATGTTCAACCCGCAGGAATCCATCGACTTTAACGGCAATACCGGCCCGTTCATCCAATACACCTACGCCCGGATCCAATCCATCAAACGCCGGGCGGGACAGTTGCCCGAAAAGCCGGAAAGGCCCTCCAGCCTGCAGGAGCGCGAAGTGGAACTGATCAAGAACATCGCCGAATTCCCCGCCCTGATCCAGAAGGCCGCCGCTGCACATTCGCCGGCACTGGTAGCCAACTACGTCTATGAACTGGTGAAAATGTACAACTCGTACTACCAGAACGTCCCGATGCTTTCGGCCGAAGACGCCTCGGTGCGTACCTTCCGCGTGCAATTGTCCGACCTGGTGGGACGCGTGATCCGCACCGGCATGTACATCCTGGGCATCGAAGTCCCCGAGAGGATGTAAGCCTCTCCTGTTCTGACAAACCGATGGAATACATCTACAACATCACCGCCGCCGTCGATACAGCCATTGCCGCGCAATGGGTCGAGGAGGCCTGCGCATCGTTCCTGCCGGCCCTGGCAAAGGTGCCGGGCGTATCGGCGGTAGAACTCATCGAGGTACACTCGGACGACGCCCCGGCCGACACCCGCTCGTATACCGTACAAGTGCGCTTTTCCGGGAAAGACTCCCTCGAAGCCTTCCTGGGAGCCCTCGAACGCGAAGCCGAAAGCCGGCTTTTCGAGCGTTTCGGGCAGCGTTACCTCACCTTTCGCCTGCAACTCGACAGCCTGCACAAGATCGCCTCGACCGGGGAATGACCACTCCCCCGCCGACAGGTCCTCGGGGCAGGCCGCACAAAAAACAGGAAACCCTGTGGAAAAAGTAAGAGCCAAAAAAGCCCTCGGGCAACATTTCCTCACCGACCGCTCCATCGCGCGGCGCATAGCCGATACGGTGGATGGCGCCCCCAACGGCAATGTGCTGGAAGTAGGCCCCGGGATGGGTATCCTGACCGAATGCCTGCTGGAAAAGGGGTGCCATGTCCTGGCGGCCGAGATCGACCCCGAATCGGTGGAATACCTGCTGGGGCACTTCCCCGCGCTGGAGGGACGGATCGTCCAGGGAGACTTTCTCAAGATGGACCTCTCGGGGCTTTTCGCAGGGGAAACCTTCACCCTGATCGGCAATTTCCCGTACAACATCTCCTCGCAGATCATGTTCCGGGCCTTGGAGTACACCGACCGCATCCACCGCATCGGCGGGATGTTCCAGCGGGAAGTCGCCCAACGGCTCACCGCCCCTCCGGGGAGCAAAGTGTATGGCATCCTGTCGGTGCTGCTGGACGTGTATTACCGTCCGGAGTACCTGTTCACCGTACCGGAAACCGTCTTCTCCCCTCCCCCGAAAGTAAAGTCGGGCGTCATTCGGCTGGAACGCCGGGAAGACATCCCGCAGGACTTCAAAGCGGAAGCCCTGCTGCGGGTGGTCAAGGCCGCTTTCAACCAGCGCCGCAAGACGTTGCGCAATGCGCTGCGCCCGCTGGGAATCCCGTCCGGACTGGCGGACCATCCGCTGCTGGACCGCAGGGCGGAACAGTTGTCCTCGGCGGAATTTTTGGACCTGAGCCGCTGGGAGTGGGGCAACTGAAGTTTGCGGCCCCCAAGGGCCGCAGCGCCGCTTTCGCGGCGCATGCTTGGGGGGCGAGCTTTTTTATTTGGGATAAATCGTCCTCCCGGAGGATTTTTTGCCTACCTTTGCACGCGAAACATTTAAGGAGTAAATAATTAAGGCAGAACACCTGCCGCCCTTTCCAAGCGGGAAAGGGAACAAAAACCAAGAACGCACCATGCAGGTTCCACAACCTCTTTCGCAGACCGTTACCCTCAAGGACGGTCGCACCATCACCATCGAGACCGGTGTATGGGCCAAACAAGCCGCCGGAGCCGCTGTCGTTCGGATGGGCGGCACGGTCGTGCTGGCCACCGTAACCACAGCCGATGAAGGCAAGGAAGGCGCCGATTTCCTTCCCCTGACCGTCGAGTACAAAGAATCGTTCACCGCAGCCGGCCGCTTCCCCGGCGGATTCATGAAACGCGAAATGCGCCCCAACGACGAAGAGATCCTCGTCGCCCGTCTGGTGGACCGCATCCTGCGCCCCATGTTCCCCTCGGACTATCACGCCGAGACGCAAGTCATCGTTCAGCTGCTTTCCTACGACGGACACACCCAACCCGATTCGCTGGCCGGACTGGCCGCCTCGACGGCCATCGCCGTTTCGGACATCCCGTTCGAAGCACCCATCTCCGAAGTACGCGTAGCGCGCATCGACGGACAGTTCGTGATCAACCCCACGCTGGAACAGATGGCCGATGCCGACATCGAACTGATGGTAGGCGCCACCGCCGATTCCATCGCGATGGTGGAAGGTGAGATGAAGTTCGTCTGTGAAGCCGAAATGATCGATGCCCTCAAGGCCGCCCACGAAGCCATCAAGGATCAGGTAGAGGCGCAGAAAGCCCTCGCCGCCCAAGTGCCCAAAGCTGCTCACAAACGCGTTTACTGCCACGAGACCAACGACGAGGAACTGCGCGAGAAAGTCCGCAAGGATACCTACGACAAGGTCTATGCTGTAGCCAAAATGGGACTGGGCAAACAGGAACGCAGCGAGAAATTCTCGGAAGTGATCGACGAATTCATTGCAGAGAATTTCCCCGAAGAAGGGATGGACAAGGACGAACGGGCACAGAAAGTCGCCTTGGCCAAACTGTATTACCACGATGTGGAGCGCGACGCCGTCCGCCGTCTTATCCTGGACGAAGGCATCCGCCTGGATGGCCGCAAGACCACCGAAATCCGCCCCATCTGGTGCGCAGTCAACGTGCTGCCCATGCCGCACGGATCGTCCATCTTCACCCGCGGTGAGACCCAGGCACTGGGTACGGTCGCTCTGGGAACGAGCCTCGACTCGAACGAAGTGGACGGAGTATCGTTCCGTTACAAGCAGAATTTCTACCTCCATTACAACTTCCCGCCCTATTCCACGGGTGAAACCAAACCCATGCGCGGCGTTTCGCGCCGGGAGATCGGTCACGGAAACCTCGCCTACCGGGCTCTGAAACAGGTCATCCCTGCCGACTGCCCCTATACGGTACGCGTAGTATCGAACGTACTGGAGTCCAACGGCTCCTCGTCGATGGCCACCGTATGCGCAGGAACCCTCGCGCTGATGGATGCCGGTATTCAGATCTCGAAACCCGTTTCGGGTATCGCCATGGGTCTGATCACCGACGAACAGACCGGTCAGTACGCCGTGCTGTCGGATATCCTGGGCGATGAAGACCACTTGGGCGATATGGACTTCAAGGTAACCGGTACCGAAGACGGCATCACGGCTTGCCAGATGGATATCAAGGTCAAGGGTCTTTCGTACGAAGTGCTCACCAAAGCCCTGGCACAAGCCCACGAAGGCCGCATGCACATCCTGGGCAAGATCAAGGAAGCCATTGCCGAGCCCCGTCCTACGGTCAAGGAACACGCTCCGAAGATCATCGCCATGGAAGTGCCCAAAGAGTCCATCGGAGGCATTATCGGCACGGGCGGCAAGGTCATCCAGCGCATCCAGGCCGAAACCGGAACGACCGTTACCATCGAAGAGGAAGGCAACGTGGGCAAGGTACAGATCCTCGGCACTTCGCCCAAGGGCATGG
>ERZ827520.2525-NODE-2525-length-16817-cov-2.729567_pt1 | contig 16817 bp, 15 predicted proteins | sample MGYA00519581_ERZ827520 | MGnify/ENA primary metagenome ERZ827520 (study PRJEB31778, sample SAMEA3449339) | human gut metagenome | biome: human gut; feature: human-associated habitat; material: faeces | place: United Kingdom | collected 2010/2012 ...
GGTGCTGTATTTCGGATACAGTCTTGGCGGCGATGAGCCGATATGGATGGCGTTGGACGTCGAGCCCGACGGAGAATCCGCGCAGATAGACATTGCGAGCATTATCGCGATGTTCGAGAACAACACCCAGCCCGTCTCGATGTCGGACGAAGAGGAGCTTGAAGAGTCCACGGTCATCCCGCTGACGCTTGAGCTGCCCGGCAAGATGCTGATGAACGCCATAAGCGGAAACGGACCGCACAAGAGCAAGATGGATAACATTACCATATCGGTGAACGTCGATAAGGAAACGCACATCCCGACGAGCATCAGCGCCGATCTCGCGCCGCTGCTGAAGTACCTCATAGCTGAGTCGGGCTTCGGCTTCTACCCTGATCTGAAGATCGACAGCATCCCGACCGAGCTCACAGTGACGGGCGTGGACAATGTCAAGGCGATCACTCTGCCGGACATGACCGTAAACGGCGCTGCGGTGACGCTGCCTGCGGCGGAGACCGATAGACCGGTTGTAGTTGAGACACCTGCAGCGACGGACGGAACGGAAGAAAAGGCAGAATAATATTTGCAGGTTGATCCCACCGGGCTTGCCCGGTGGGATCATTAATAAATCTTAATTGGCGCACATACCAGAATTACATTGACAAAAGCTGCGTCATAACATATACTGGATTTGTGTAAAACCGCACGGACATATGAATGTGCCTGGCGGACAAATTATATTGATCGGGAGGTCATGCTTATGAAGAAACCACTGCGCTATATGCTCTCCGTGATGCTGATGCTTGCGCTGATGCTCTCCATGGGGACGGCGGCATTTGCCGACAAGACGGACAGCGAGCTGCCTGTCGAATACGTCACCTACGGTGTCGGGCTCCCCGATGCGCCGGGAGTTGACAGGCACGAACTCGGCGATGACGACATCACGATAGACGGCGTGAGCTGGAGGACAAAGACGTCGGAGGATAAGCTCTATGTCTACGTTCTTGACCTTGCCGCGGCGAAGCTGCTGCGCAGCTGTGCGGACGAGGCCAAGGAGCTTGGGCTGGACTATGCAAAGCTTTATATTGAAAACGGCCTGATACAGGTCAGGGAGGATGTTCCGTCTGCGGAGGCGGAGGAGCTGCGCGCAGGGCTCGATGAGCTCACCCGCGCGGCGGTAATAGGTCTCGTCGCGGGCGACAGGTTCGATGTCGGCAACGGCGGGGACGTGAAGCTCCAGGTCGTGGTCACGGGCTTCGTGACCGGCGGCGGAGAAGCCGCCGAGCCGGGAACTGAAGAGAACGGGCTTGACGTCAAGGGCATCGGCGTTCCGTTTGATAAAAATAACGGGTATGATACCAGCGGAGTGACTGGAGAGAATTACGCCGGAGTTACGAAAACAACTATCTATATCATGTACGGCGGTGTCACCCTGTACGGTGACAGCGGACCCGAATGCTGTAGCCTTGATGAGGAGACACCTCCGCCGGAGGAAATGCCCAATTACAGTGAGCGCGGCGGATTTGCAGGCGTTGCAAAGGCAAAGGACGATACGAATAACTATTATATTAAAATCGTTGGACTCAGCGGCGAAGCGGAGTTCATCCCCGTAGACGATCTTGCAAGCCTGGGCGATGATCCGGACGCGATCTGGGATGCCCGGGTCGCGGATATTGTGGGCAGAGATATGTATGGGAAACTTGCCGACAGCGTCATTATCGCGACCGATCCGGAAGGCAATAATATTGTTATGACCATAAAGCTCAAGGACGGTACCGCAAAGCTGGAGGAGGTCATCAGCGAGGATGGGACTGAAAGCAAGACGCCCGACGGCTATAATGATCCGGAAAAGGTAAACCGCGATCTGCAGTATGCCCCGGAGGATATAGTCGAGGCGGACAGAACCGGGGAGAGTACCGCGGACGTGACGGTAAGAGACACTGTAATTGCACCGGATCCGAACGCTCCCGTGATCTCATGAGACACAAATGCACGGCGTAAAACCGCCGTGCATTTTTTGGTTTAAAAGTTGACAGAGCAGGCGTACGTGTATATAATCAAGCTGCGCCGCATCCGCCTTGAGCGGAGCGACAGCAGGAAGGAATTTAATATGAGTAACGCAACACCCCGCAAAGGGCTCCGGAGACAAACCGGTCTTGCCCTGTTCGCATCCATCATCGTCGTACTGCAGGTTCTCAGCAACTTCGTGCGCTTCGGCCCGTTCCCGATAACGCTGGCTCTCGCGCCGATCATCATTGGAGCTGCGGTGTACGGAAGCTCTGCCGGAGCATTGCTCGGCGGAGTATTCGGAACAGTAGTGCTCCTGACCGGCATTGCCGGGTGGGACGGCGGCGTAGTCATGCTGCTGATGGGCATCAACCCCATTGCCTGCATCATCATCTGCATCGGCAAGGGCGCAGCGGCAGGCTGGATATCCGGCCTTGTGTACAGGCTGCTTGCAAAGAAAAGCGAGCTTGCGGGCGTTGTTACCGCGGGCGTCGTCTGCCCGATAGTGAACACCGGGATACTGGTGATCGGCCTGCTCCTGTTCTTCAATTCCACGATCCAGAGCTGGGCGGGCGGCCAGAATATGCTGTACTATGTCATCTTCGGGATGATGGGCATAAACTTCGTGGTCGAGCTGCTTGTAAACCTCGTCCTCTCGTCGGGCATCACTTCCGTTATCAAATACGCAGGGAAGGGCAGGAACTGAACATGATCCTCGCAATTGACGTCGGCAACACCAATATCGTCCTCGGCATGATAGAGAACGGGGAGATCCAGAACGTCGTGCGCATCCATACGGATCTGCGCGAGACGGGAACGGAGTACGCGCTCAAGCTGCGCCAAGTTGCGGATTTCTATCATATCGACCTTATGGGGCTCGAGGGGGCTATCATTTCCTCGGTCGTGCCTCCGGTCACGGAGTCGCTGCGGCTGGCGGTGGAGAGCCTTATCGGCAAAAAGCCGCTGATCGTCGCGCCGGGAATGAAGACCGGCATGAACGTCAGGATAGACGACCCGTCGACCATGGCGGGCGACCTCGTTGTCGGCAGCGTCGCCGCGATCGCATGCTACGGCGCGCCGCTCATAGTCATAGACATGGGCACCGCGACGACGATGGTGCTTATCGATAACGAAGGCAGCTACCGCGGCGGCGCGATAATTCCGGGCATAAAGCTGTCCTACGGCGCGCTCTCCTCAGGGACAAGTCTGCTGCCGGATATCGCTATCCTCCCGCCGAAGAAGGTCATCGCCACCAACACTGTTGATTCCATGCGCAGCGGTGCGGTCTACGGTACGGCCGCGATGCTTGACGGCATGATCGACCGGATGGAGAAGGAGATAGGCTATCCCTGCACGGTCGTTGCGACCGGCGGCCTGGCGAGGACTGTAGTGCAGAATTGCAGCCGTGACATCATTTACGATGCAGACCTGCTGCTCAAGGGGCTGTGGGTCCTGTATGACCGCAACCGGAAATCGTAAACAGAATAAATAACAAACCCGCATCCCGTAAAATGGGATGCGGGCTTTTGCTGCGGTTGGATCGAAAGCAAAAAAATATTAATTTTTTGATTGTTGAATAATTGACAAACGCGCATAAGCCTGCTATAATCCACCATGATATACGAGATGAGATTTTCGTATATAAGCTACTCAAAAAATATGGAGGCAAATATGAAAAAGATCCTTGCACTTGTTCTTGCACTTTGCATGATTTTCGCGCTGGCTGCCTGCGGTCAGTCCGCTGCGCCCGCAGCCACTGAGGCTCCCGCAGCCGATGCGGCGACCGAGGCTCCCGCTGCCGATGCAGCTACCGAAGCTCCCGCTGCCGGCGGTGAGTACACTCTCGGCATGGGCGTTTCCCTCAACATGGATTCGTCCAAGTCCGGCAATGCTCAGGTCGACGCTACCGTCGCAGCCGTTGTTCTCGACGCTGAGGGTAAGATAGTTTCCTGCCGTATCGACTGCGCGCAGAGCAAGATGGATATCTCCGAAGGCACTGTCGACACCGCGGCTGAGTTCAAGACCAAGATGGAGCTCGGCGATGATTACGGCATGGTCGCCTACGGCAACGCGATAGCCGAGTGGGACGCTCAGGCAAAGGCATTTGAAGAGTACGTTGTCGGCAAGACCGGCGAAGAGGTCGCCGCTATTGAGACCGTTGAGAACGACCATGGCTACTCTGTCGCAGCAGATGAGGCTCTCTACGCTTCCTGCACCATTCAGATCACCGACTTCAAGGATGCCGTTGTCAAGGCCTGCGGCGATGTCAACACTATGAGCTTCACCTCTGACGGCACTTTCACTCTCGGCCTTGCTGCAAAGACCAGCGCTGCCGAGTCCACCGATCCCACCGCTGACGCAGACGGCGTCGTCAAGATGTACACCGAGTTCGGCGCAGCTGTTGTCGGCGCTGACGGAAAGATCCTTGCTGCTGTCAACGATGCAACTCAGCCCGACATCAGCTTCGACGAGGACGGCGAGATCACCGAGACCTCTTTCAAGGGCACCAAGATGGAGCTCGGCGATGATTACGGCATGGTCGCTTACGGCAACGCTATAGCCGAGTGGGACGCTCAGTCTCAGGCTTTCTCTCAGTACGTTGTCGGCAAGACCGCCGCTGAGGTCGCCGCTATCGAGACCACCAAGAACGACCACGGCTACTCCGTCGCAGCGGACGAGACTCTTCTCGCTTCCTGCACCATTCAGATCACCGGCATGATGGCTGTCATCGCTCAGGCTGCTGAATACGCAAGATAAACAAATTTAAAAATCGCACTGGAGATGTGTCAATGAAAAGAATAGCGGCATGGTTCATGTCAGCGCTCCTGCTGGCATTATCCCTGACCGGATGCTCCGCCGGTAAGACCGAAACGGAGAACCGGGGAAAGTCCTACTTCACTTACTTTGACACAGTCTCCTTCGTGTACAGCTATGCAGGAGACTCGGCAGAGCAGTTTGACAGACGCTCTGCCGGGGCTTCTGGCATTTTGGGGGAATATCACCGACTCTTTGATATATACCATGAGTATTCCGGGGAGAATAATCTGTGTACGCTCAACCGGAACGCGGGCGGAGAGAGCATCGAGGTCGACCGTAAGCTCATTGACTTTCTCGTTTATGCGAAGGAGCTGTATGAAACGACCGACGGCAAGATGAACGTTATGATGGGCTCAGTGCTCAGCATCTGGCATGACCTGCGCACTGCCGCCGGGGACGATCCTGCATCTGCCCGCATCCCCACGGATGAAGAGCTGCAAACGGCCGGCGAACATACGGACATCTCCTCTCTTGAGATAGACGAAGAAAACTGCACCGTGCGCATAAGCGACCCGGACGCGTCTATTGACGTCGGCGCGCTCGGCAAGGGCTACGCGACCGAGATGGCCGCGCGGTGGTTAGAGGCTGACGGAGCCTTAGGGTACGTGCTCAATGTCGGCGGCAATATCCGCATCGTCGGCACAAAGCCCGACGGCAGCGGCTGGGTCACCGGCGTGAAGGACCCGGCAAATACCGAGAAGTTTGCCGTCAAGCTCATGCTCACGGATACGTCCTGCGTCACCTCCGGCTCGTATGAGCGCTACTATACCGTTGACGGCGTGCGCTATCACCATATAATCGATGAGGCCACGCTCTTCCCGGCGGACTATTACAGCTCTCTTACGGTCGTCATCAAGGACAGCGCGCTTGCCGACGCGCTCTCCACGGCGCTTTTCTGCATGCCCTATGAGGACGGCGCCGCTTTGGCCGAAAGTCTCGGCGCAGAGGTTTTGTGGATATTCCCGGACGGTGAGATCAGGTATACCCCCGGGATGGAAAAACTAATAGCGAATTGAAGGATAACAGGAGGCAAGAGGCTTATGAGCTTCGGAAAAAACATTTCTACCCTTAAGCTGCCCCACCATAAGCAGACCTCAGGCATGGCGTCAGAGCCGATAACGCCGAGCGCCGAGGTGCTGCTTCCAATGAACATGCACTCCGGTCAGGCGGCCGTGCCGGTCGTCGAGGTCGGGCAGCATGTATACCGCGGCCAGCTTATCGCGCGCGAGGAGGGAAAGAACTCTTCCCCCGTTCACGCAAGCGTTTCCGGCACTGTCAAGGCCATTGAGCCGTATGGCCGCACTCAGGCGATCCGCATTGAGAGCGACGGCAGGATGGAAGCCGACCCCGAGCTGAAGGCTCCCGACGTGCATGATCTTGACAGCTTTCTTCAGGCCGTGCGCGAGAGCGGCATCGTCGGTCTCGGCGGCGCGGCGTTCCCCGTCTGGGCAAAGCTTGACGCAGTCCGCCGCAACAAGATCAAGACCGTGCTGATAAACGGCGCGGAGTGCGAGCCCTATATCACGAGCGACGACCGCACCATGGTCGAGCACAGTGAGCTTATAAAGCAGGGCGTCGCGCTTCTCAAGCAGTACCTTGGCAGCGAGGAGTTCATCATCGGCATTGAGAAGAACAAGCCCGCCGCGATCGCGGAGCTTGAGCGCACCTTTGCCGACGACCCCGCCGTTACCGTGAAGCCCCTCAAGAGCGTGTATCCGCAGGGCGCAAAGCAGGTGCTGCTCTATAACGCCACCGGAAAGGTCGTCGGCCCCGGCCAGCGTCTCGCGTCCCTCGGCGTTATCATAATAAACGTCACCTCTCTCACCAAGGTTGCCCAGTACATGAACGACGGCATGCCCCTTGTCGAGAAGACCGTCACGGTCGACGGCTCCGCTGTCAAGGAGCCGAAGAACCTCATCGTCCCCATCGGCACACCCGTTGGCTACGTTATCGAGCAGGCCGGCGGCTTCAAGTGCGAGCCGGGCAAGGTCATCCTCGGCGGCCCGATGATGGGCAAATGCGTCTCCGATCTTAACGCTCCCGTCATTAAGGCCACGAACGCCGTCCTTGCTTTCGATAAGAAGGACTCCGCCGCGCTTGAGCCTACTCCGTGCATCCACTGCGGTCGCTGCGTGTCGAACTGCCCTCTCGCCCTCAACCCGACGGCGTTTGCCAAGGCTATTGAGATCGAGGACGAGGCGGAGCGCTACGCAGTCCTGACCAAAGAGCAGGTGTCTCTCTGCATGTCCTGCGGCTGCTGCTCCTATGTCTGCCCCGCACACCGTCCGCTCGTTGACTATAACAGCGAAGCAAAGAGCTTCGTCAGAAAATACAAGGCCGCTCTGGCCGAAAAAGAAGGGGGAAAGTGATATGGATAAGCTGATCGTATCGAACGCCCCGCATATTCATACCTCGGATTCCAGCCGCCGCGTGATGCTCGATGTCGTCATTGCGCTGCTCCCGGCCACCGTCGCCGCCGTCGTGATCTTCGGCACCGGCGCGCTTAAGGTCATCGCCGCCTGCGTCATCGGTGCTGTCGTTTCCGAAGCGCTGTTCGATCTTGCGACCCACAGAAAGCAGACCGTGGGCGACTTCAGCGCCGTCGTCACCGGGCTTCTGCTTGGGCTGAACCTCAGCTCGAGCGTCCCCGTCTGGCAGTGCGTCGTTGGCTCTGCCTTCGCGATAATCATCGTCAAGTGCCTCTTCGGCGGGCTTGGGCACAACTTCGCAAACCCCGCCATCAGCGGCCGTGTGTTCATGCTGCTTGCCTTCTCCGAAGTCGCAGGCGGCGCTATGCCGGCTGTTGTGGAGCTTGAGGCCTCCGCTACCCCGCTGGAGCTCATCTCTGCCGGTTCCGAGCAGCTCCCCTCGCTGATGGATATGTTCCTCGGCCTGCGCGGCGGCGCTGTCGGTGAGAGCTGCATCCTCGCCCTGCTCATCGGCTACGCGTATCTCTGCGCGCGCCGTGTCATCAAGTGGTACGTTCCCGCCGCCTTTGTCGGCACGGTGTTCGTCCTCTCCCTTGTCTCCGCCGGAAGCTTCGTCACCGCGCTTTATTCCGTCATGGCAGGCGGCGTGTTCCTCGGCGCGATCTTCATGGCGACCGACTATGTCACCACTCCCATCAATAACACCGGCAGAGTCGTGTTCGCGGTCGGCTGCGGCGTGATAACCTTTGTCATCCGCGAGTTCTGCGCCTACCCCGAGGGCGTGTCCTTCTCCATCCTCGCTATGAACATACTCACCCCGTATATCGAGAAATGGACGGCCAAGAAGCCGCTTGGAGGTGTCTGATATGAAAAATACCGTAAAGTCAGTCATTGTCCTTGTGCTCATTTTCGCCGTTATGATGCTCGGCATCACCGGCGTCAATGCCTATACCGCGCCCATCATCGCGGCCAACGGCTCTGCCGCGGTCTATGAGCCGCTGCTTGAGGTCATGCCCGACGCGCAGGATTTCGAGCTGCTCTATGACGCGGCCGATCCCGCGGCTTCGACCCTTACCGACGTGCCCGAAACCGTTCAGGGGCTGTACCGTGAGACCTCCGGTCTCGGCTATGTTATCCGCCTGTCCACCACCAAGGGTTATACCGGCGAGCCTATAGAGCTCACAATGGCGGTCGACAGCGAGGGCAAAATTTCCGGCATCAAGCTCAATACATTCTCCGACAGCAAGCACTTCGGCGAGGACTATCCCGACAGCTATCTCGGTCAGGACTCCGCGCTCGGCGGCGTGAGCCTTGTCGCCGGCGTCACTTATTCCTCCAAGGCCTTCAAGGAGGCCGTCGAGGACGGCTTCGCCGTGCTCACCGCAAACTCCCTCGTCTCTGCAGGTGTCAAGAGCGATAGCCAGATCCTGCTTGAGCTGCTGCCCAGCCTCTTCCCCGGCATGGCAAATACCGAGGGCGTTGCCCAGTACACCGAGCGTGAGCTCTCCGGCGGCAGCATTGCAGCGGCGCTCGACTCCGCAAACGGCGTCGGCGCGGCTTACATCGCCGCGGTTGGCGAGAACAGCTATCTTGTGCTCGTGAACGATTCTCTCTCCGCCCACGCCTATGACGTAAACGGCGCTGACGTCACCGAGAGCGTCGACGCGGCAATACTTGAGGAAGCGGCCACAGACGCTGCGGCGAATATCGAGGACAGCTCCTCTAAGGAGATCAAGAAGCTCTCGAAGCTCGCCGGTGACGGCGCCGAGTGTACCCCCATCGCACTCGACGGACTCTACGGCACGGTCTCCCATGCCTACAGCATAAGCGTCGGCGGCAGCACCTATTACGGCTTTGCCGCGCGCCCGCTCGGCTATGGCAACATGCCGATGCTTCTCTACTATGTGCTCGATGAAAACGGCGCTATCGTCTCCATGACGGCGGATGAATTCATCCTCATGGGCGATTACTTCAATGCCTATGAGCTGAACGAATCTGATTACAAGGCCGGCTTTGCCGGGATCACCGGAGACAGCTGGAACGGCGATCAGGCTTTGATATCCGGCGCAACGATCTCCTCCGAGGCCGTCTCCGCCGCCACCGCGGATGTGTTCCTGGCCTTTGGCGCGATCGATCAAAACGGAGGTGAAGGCTGATGAACGAAAATAAGCTTCGCGCAGCCATTGCGCAAAATCCCGTGCTTGTCCTGCTCCTCGGCGCATGCCCGGCGCTTGCGGCGACTACCGCCGTGCTCCCGGCTCTCACGCTGGGCGTCACCGCGCTTGCGGTCATGCTGCTCGCGTCCCTCTTCTCCTCGCTTATCAAGAAGCTCCTTCCCGAGAACACGCTGTTCATCGCCCAGTTCATGCTGGTCGCGGGCTTTGCGTGCATGGCGCAGCTTCTTCTGAACGCGTGGCTGCCCAAGGTCTATAATATGCTCGGCGTCTATGCCGCGCTCCTCGCCGTTGATGCGCTCATTTTCTCCGAGTCCGAGCGCGCGGCGCAGCAGAGCGTTGGCGCGGCTCTCAAGGATAGCTTCCTTACCGGCCTCGGCTTCATCGCGGCGCTATTTGTCACCGCCGCGATAAGAGAGATCTTCGGCGCGGGCAGCTTTGCCGGGGTAACGCTTGACTTCTTCAAGGCGCACAGCGTCTCCCTGCTCACAAGTCCCGCCGGCGGCTTCATCGTGCTTGCGATCGTCATGGCTGTCGTCAGCGCCGTCAGCAAGAAGAACAGCGCCGCTCTCGGCGGCACTGCGGACGCGATCATTTCGGCCTGTGCCGAAAAGAAGGAGGCGTAAACGATGGACTTCAAAACCTTTCTGCTTATCATAATCGGCAGCGCGCTTGCGAATAACGTCGTTCTGGAGCAGTTCTTCGGCGTCACCCCAGCGCTTAGCGCGAAGGGCAGCGCGAAGGCGCTTGCAAAGTACGGCCTTGCCGTCGCGGCGGTCACGCTCGTCGCAGCGCTCTGCACTGCCGGTATCAGCATCGGTGTGTATTCGACCTTTGTCGCCGCTCTCTGGGTGCTGATCGCAGCCTCCGTCATCGGCCACTTCTTCACCGATAAGTACCTGCTCATCGCGCTCAACGGCGTCGTTTTCGGCACCTGCGCAAACGCCGCCGGCAGCGGCCTTGCCGAAGCCTCGGCTTCCGCGCTGGGCGCAGGGCTTGGCTTCACCGTTGCCCTGCTGCTCTTTGCCGGGGTCGAGACAAAGATCGATGACAAGTATGTCCCCGCGGCCTTTCGCGGCTTCCCCGTGCGGCTCCTCGCCGCCGGCATCCTTTCGATGGCCGTCGTCGCGTTCAAGTAAACCGCACTTGTAAACTGAAAACAGACCTGCTTCCATAACGGAGGCAGGTCTGTTTTCATAGCACTTTAGGCAAGCTTCACGATAGTGAGGGTGCTGTTTGAATAGGTGACGGAGTTGCCGGTGTTGTTGCGCACGGTCAGTATCTGTCCCGCCGTGGGCGTGACGATCGCGGTGAGGGCGATGTGGTCGGAACCTGCGGCGGTGAGCGTCTGTGCCGTCTCGGCGTAGGTCAGCGCTGTGCCGTCGAGCGCGAGTGCCGCGCCGACCGTCCCGGCAGCAGTCACCGATGCGTCGCTTACGAAGGTCACAAGGTACTGCCCCGCTGTGAGCGTGACGCCGGTGGTGCCGGAGACGGTGATGCTGCCGGTGGAGTTGATGACGTTCGTGCCGAGAGTGACATCGCTGCCGCTCGTGATGGCGGTCGCGTCGGCATTATAGAGCATGGCGTTTTCATTTGTGGCAGTTGCCCCGGCAGGACCTGCCGGGCCGGTGGCACCGGTCGCACCGGTCGAGACACAGCCCTTAGGGAACGGTCAGCCTCAATTAAAAGCAACGGTTTGATCCGTTGTTTTGGTGCTGTTCAGCTCGATATACTCCTGTATTTTGCGGAATTCGTCCGCAAATCTGAACTTTATACTTATGCGCCCGCCCTCGTAGATGTATATCGTGTCGATGAACTCGATGAGTATATCCCGCGTGAGCCGGTCTATATTCCCGTACTGCCTGAACGCCGCAAGGCATGGGCTTTCCGTATCGAAGCCGGTTTCCAGCTCCTTTTCTTCCTTGCGCAGCTTCTCAATGGCGGCGTTGATGCTTTCAGTCTGGCGCTCGTAATCGGATTTCATACCGCGGTACTCGCTCTGGCTTATCTCGCCGTCCTTCCAGTCCTGATAGATCGCCTGCTTATAGCGGGATATCTTCGCAAGCTCCTTTTCCTTTTGCTCTATCGCGTCCAGCAGCCTCTTGGACTGCGTCTTTGCCGCCGGTGCGCGGTTGATATCGTCAACGAGCTTTGTGTAATCCACGGCGAGATATATCTGCTGCTGGATGGCATACAGTACGGCCTCCTCCAATCTGTCCTGACGTATGGAGTGGATAGTGCAGGCCTTCTTGGACAGGTCGCGGTACGTCTTGCACATATAGTAGACTATGTTGCCGGAAACCTTGCGGCTCATGGCTCTTCCGCAGTCGGCACAGCGCAGGAAGCCGCTGAAGAGATACAGGTCTATCTCCTTCGGAGAGCGGCGTGTATCGCGGTTCAGCGCGTTCTGAAGCTTATCAAACTTCTCTCTGCTCATTATAGCCGGGATAGCGTTTTCCGCGATGAACCATTCCTCTTCAGGGACGCGCTCCTGAATATGAACCTTATAGCTTTTCACCCGGTAGCGTCCCTGTATCAGGTCTCCGCAAAGCATACGGTCTGTCAGAATGCGGCGTATGGTCGTTCCAGCCCACAACGGCTTTGTGCTGATGTCAAACTGCGGATTATAGTATTTCAAGCCGAGGGTCTGACGCTTATAGACTGACGGGCATGGAACATCATGGTCGTTGAGATACTCCGCAATTTTGTTCAGGCTCATTCCGTTGAGCACCATGTCGGCCATATCGTTTATGACCTCCGCGGCGACTTCGTCGAGTATGAGCAGATTTTTGTTGTTCGGGTCTTTCAGCCAGCCATAAGCGGCGAACGAGCCTATGTGCTCGCCGTTGCGCCGCTTCATGTCAAACACTTCCCGAACCTTCTCTGAGGTTTCAGCGCAGTGGTTTTCGTTCAGAACACCTTGGATGGGCACGGCGATGCTCCGCATGAGCTTCGGCTCTTTGTAGCTGTCGAGCGGCTGATGATAAAGCGAAATGAAGCGGACGTTATAGCGCGGGAACCAGTCATCGAGATAATATCCCTGGTCGCTGTAATTTCTGAAAGAGCGCGCAAGGTCTTTGACTATGACACAGTTTACTCTGCCGCGCCTTATGTCGTTGAGCATACGCTGAAAGTCCGCGCGCTCATCGTCCGTTGTTCCGGATATGCCGTCGTCAACATACTCGTCGACTATGCGGTATTCGTCACCGTCGTCCATTGAAGCTATGTAGTCTTCTATGATCGAGCGCTGGTTTGTGACGCTCTCGGATTCATCAAGGTGACGTGCGTCCTCCTTCGACAGGCGTATGTACACCCCTATCAACCATGTTTTTGTTCTTCTTCCGCTTACTGCGGTACGGCTATTTGCAGCCATTTTTCCTCCTTCCATCACACTACACTGTTATTATAAGCTTAATGTAAATGTGAGTCAAATTTTGCAAATGCCGTTATAGGCCATTTTTCTTCCTTACAAAAAAGTCTGTCAAGTTATCCTGCAAGCTCGCGGCGTCATTGTCAAACTCAAGCTTTACCACTATGCCGCCGACTTTGTAGCAATAAGGGTTAAGAAGCTTTTCGCGCAGATATGCAGCCCGCGCCTCTCTCGGCAGACTCATGTTGAGTTTTATATCTTTTGCGTCGACTAAGGCCTCTGTATCTATGCTGCGTATATCTGCCGAAGCAAGTTTTTCAACGGCGTCATTGCGCATATTCATCCCTCCAGTTCTACATACAGTCTATTGGCACACAGCGGATATAATGAGCCGCTGCCAAAAGCAAACTTGCAGCTTACCTTTGGCAGCGGTTCAGAAATACTTCTCACGGTGAGAAGTATTTCTAATATTCGTGTCGCATTGCGGAAAATTAGAAAAAATATTCATGTGTTTTAATGCAAAAACACGAGTAAGTTTTGTTGATTTTTACATGAATGTTTGGTATACTATGTCCAGTACCTTTAAGGAGGCCTGAGCATGTATAGAAAAATCATGGGCTTTTTGGAAGCGTGGAAAGATAGCAAACACCGCAAGCCTCTTATTTTGCAGGGCGCGAGGCAGGTCGGAAAAACCTATTCCATTCTGGAATTCGGGCGTACACATTATGAAAATGTAGCATACTTCAACTTTGAAACTAATCCAAAGCTGAACGAAACCTTTGATGAAAACATCAGCCCTAATTATCTCATACCGATTTTATCCCATATCGCGGGGCAGACCATCGTAAGAGAAAAGACGCTGATAGTATTCGATGAGGTGCAGCTTTGCGAAAGAGCGCTGACTTCGCTCAAATACTTTTGCGAGGATGCGCCGGAGTATCATATCATTGTTGCGGGCAGCCTGCTCGGCGTTGCGGTCAACAGGGCGAAATTCTCTTTCCCAGTCGGAAAGGTCGATATGAAAACGCTTTATCCGATGGACATGGAGGAGTTCATGCTGGCTCTCGGCGAGGACGATTTGGTGGAGCAGATAAAAGAGTGCTTCAATACAGATACGCCGCTGCCCTCTGCTATGCACGATGCCGCAATGCAGCTTTACCGTCAGTATCTTGTGGTCGGCGGTATGCCGGAGTGCGTGATGCAGTTTGCCCAGACAAAGGACTACATCCTTGTCCGCCACACGCAGGATACCATACTTGCAAGCTATCTCAACGATATGAGCAAGTATAACAGCCTGAATGAGATCAAGAAGACCAGACTTGCCTACGACAATGTAACTGTTCAGCTCTCAAAGAAAAATACCCGTTTTCAGTATAAGCTTATCAAAAAGGGCGGACGGGCTTCCGAATTTGAGAATGCGATCGAATGGCTTTGCCTGTCCGGTATTGTGTCGCAGGTTTACAGGGTGGAGCAGATCAAAAAGCCGCTTGAAAACTACCGGGACATTGACGCGTTCAAGATTTATGTGTCCGACTTGGGACTGCTCTGCGCCAAGAAGGATCTGGCTGCCAATGACATTCTCTATATGGTCGAGGAGCTGAGCGACTTCAAGGGCGGCATGGCGGAGAACTATGTCAATGTGCAGCTTTCCATTAACGGCTACCGTGCCTACTATTGGGAGTCCGAGCGTGGAGCTGAAATTGATTTTATCATTCAGCGTGACGGGCAGCTCATTCCCATTGAGGTCAAGTCTGCCGACAACACCAGAGCCAAGAGCCTGAAGCTCTATATGGATGCCTATCAGCCTGCCTATGCCATCAAGCTCTCTGCGAAAAACTTCGGCTTCGAGGATCGGAAAAAGAACGTCCCGCTCTATGCGGCCTTCTGCATTTGAAATCGGCATAAAGAAAGGCTTTCAAACGATATTACAGAGAGAGCAAATGAATTACTGTCTGATATTAGAAGTGAAATTGAGAATAAAAGCAAGCCCAATGTACTTAAATCATTGCTGGCTGGTCTCGGAAATATCTTAAAGGATGCGGGTGCTAACGCCCTGTCGGAGCTGATTGCGACGGCGGATCGGGTGCTGGTCATGGGACATAAATTCGGGGATCTGGACTGCGTCGGGGCGGCGGTGGGTATGGCCTACGCCATCCGGAGCCTCGGCAAAAACGCCGACGTAGTCATCGACCGGAACAAAAACTTAGCCAATATCCTCATCGATATGCTGAGTCAACAGGGATGTGCCGATCTTTTCATCGACCCTGCGGAGGCCCAGTTTCGGATCACCCCCAATACGCTTCTCATCATCTGCGACACTCACACCGAGAACCTTTTGGAATCGGAGGAGGTGTACCGCCGCTGCAAAACCGTGGTGGTTATCGATCATCACCGTAAGATGGTAAACCACATCGAAAACGCGGTGATTTTCTACCACGAGCCCTACGCTTCCTCGGCCTCTGAGATGGTGGCGGAGCTGATTCAGTACATGGGGGACAACTGCCGGATCAATTCGGTGGTGGCACAGGCGTTGCTTTCCGGCATTATGCTGGACACCCGCAATTTCGTCCTGAAAACCGGTGTGCGTACCTTTGAGGCGGCGGCCTATCTCAAACGTATTGGCGCAGGTACTGTCATTGTGCGAAAGCTGTTCGCCAGCACCATGGACTCCTATCAGCGGAAGACCCGTATCGTGGCAGCCGCCCAGATTTACAAGGGCTGTGCCGTGGCGGAAAGTGATTATTCGTCGGACGACATGCGTGTAGTGGCGCCTCAGGCAGCGGATGAACTTTTGGGAATCGATGGGGTGGATGGCTCTTTCGTCCTTTATGAGATCGACGGGATCATCAACATTTCTGCCCGGTCGATGGGGGCTATCAATGTTCAGGTGATTATGGAAAAACTGGGCGGCGGCGGCCATCATACCATGGCGGGCGCTCAAATCAAAGGTCTGGAAATAGAAAAAGTAAAACAGATGCTGTTAGAGAGCATCGATCAGTATTTTCAAGAGAAATCGTAAGACAAAGGAGTAATGGACATGAAAGTAATTCTGTTGCAGGACGTGAAGGGAAGCGGCAAAAAAGGCGATCTTGTGAATGTCGCTGACGGATACGCGAGAAATTTTCTGTTGGCTAAGGGTCTCGCTATGGAAGCGACTGCCGGCGCCATCAACAATAAAAAAACGCAGGATGCGGCAAAGGCCCATCACGCGCAGATGGAACTGGATAACGCTAAGGCGGAGAAAGAGCGTCTGGACGGCAAAACCGTTCATGTAACTGCAAAAGCTGGCAACGGCGGCAAACTCTTCGGCATCACGGGGGACGGCGTGCGCATCGAGCCGGGCTCCGGGGCGGTGGTGGCGCCTGTGACAGGCGATCTTTTGTACTTTGCCCCCACCAACCACGCCTTTTGTGTGCGCACAAGCGAAGGGTTCTTGGTACACGTCATCGTGGGGGATGGCGACCCGGACCGCCGGGGCTTTACCCGCGTGGTGCGCCCCAACGAACACGTGACCGTTGGCGAAAAGGTCATAGCGGCCGACCTGGGGGTCTTAAAGGCGCGGGGGCGCAGCGGCGGGCGGGCTGCTCGAGGCCAAGAGCGGCATCGAGCGCATCGAGATCTTTGAAGGGGAAGTGCGCGCCGGCGAAAGCGTGGTGCTGAGCGCGGTGTATGGGGAAAGCGCGGCGGAACCCAAACGGCCGGCCAAAAGAAACTCCGCCGGGCAAGCCGCGGCGGCGCAGCCTTAAAAGGGAGTGTCGCGAAATGGGCCGTTTCCTATTTCGCTCGTTTGTTTTGCAGCAGGCCCATTTTATGATCTGACCCGGCGGCCAGTGCTGGCCGCCGGGTCAAATTGCGCCCCGCAGGGCGTTGGGGCAAGGTGTTTCTGCTCAGAACTCGGCAGACCCCGTGGTGCGCGGGTAGGGGATGACATCCCGAATATTGGCCATGCCGGTGACATACATGAGGATGCGCTCGAACCCCAGGCCAAAGCCGGCGTGCTTGCACCCGCCGAATTTGCGCAGCTCCAGGTACCACCAATAG
>ERZ827520.2529-NODE-2529-length-16780-cov-15.334290_pt1 | contig 16780 bp, 23 predicted proteins | sample MGYA00519581_ERZ827520 | MGnify/ENA primary metagenome ERZ827520 (study PRJEB31778, sample SAMEA3449339) | human gut metagenome | biome: human gut; feature: human-associated habitat; material: faeces | place: United Kingdom | collected 2010/2012 ...
TCTGTCTGCCGACAGCGGGCGATTTTTGCTTGTTGGGAAGTTTCCCAAACCCTCTACTTCCTACGACGGTACAAAGGCACGTTTTACCAAACCAGCGCAAAAGAAAAACGCTGCAATCTGTAAAGATTACAACGCTCTCTATCAATCTATTTTACCGACTTTTTATTCGTCCTCTTTTTCAACTTCCGCTATCTCTTTTGCCGTAGCGGTTACAATCCGCAATCCTGTATCGCTCATGCTGTCGAGCAGCGCGTCAAGCTGCCGCCGCCCGGTTGACTTTTCGGCGGTATCGTCCGGGAAAAAGAGCTGATCGACCGATATATGATACCGTGTCACAAGGTCATAGAATACCTGTAAACTCGGCTGCTGTCCTTTATTTTCAATATTCGCAAGATAACGCGGAGAAATATATAACTCGTCGCTTACCTTTTTCCGGCTTTCTCCATATTCTTTTCTTGCGTCTTTTATGGCAGCTCCAAAAGCCTTAAAATCGTATAACGGTACTGGTCTTTTCATATTTGTTCACTCTATTACATTTTACAGTTCACCTTTCTTTTTAGATATGTCTACACAGTACCTATTATTAGCTTAAATAATTCTAAATATTGCGGTGTCGTATTTGATTTACTTTAGTAGCATAGAAATATTCCGGCGAAGCTATTTAACGGTGAGCCTTCCTACTATTGACAAAAAACGTATAGATGCTATAATGTTTAATATATATACACGTTAAAAGGAGCCGGCAATCAATGAGAGATTGTACAGTAATATCCAGCTTAATGGAACAAATTATTTACAAATATATGCAGACAGAAACAATCCAAAGAAATTATGGAACTAATATCCTGATTACGCAGGTTGAAATTCATACAATTGAGGCAATTGGAAATCATGACGGTATTAGTATTACAGAACTTGCAGAAAATAGGCACAAAACAAAGGGTGCCGTATCACAATTGATTTATAAATTGGTAAAAAAAGGTTTGGTAAAAAAACAGTTTCAAAAACTTCTGATGCTCAAGTATCCTTATATTTAACCCCTTTAGGTAAACAAGCATATGAAGGACACAAAAAACTTCATGAGCAAATAAGTGATGAAATTTTTGTGGCATTACGAGAAATGCCAGAAAGTGCTTATAATGATTTATTTACAATGCTAAAGAAATTCGAGCAATTTCTTGACAAACAAATTGCTGAAAATAAAAATTGAAACCCGTTTGCATTAAAACTTTTTTACTCTTTTGGTATAGTATATATACAGTATAATACCTATACGACCCGTGCGGGAGGGAGAAAATCGTGACTGACAAAAAAATAATACTACATTTTACGGTTCTAACATTTTGTATTGCCTATCTTGTATCAGGTAGTTTGATTGTTCTCGGAAAATTTGGATATAGAGTTTATAGTTGGGTTGATACGTTACCACAACTTTGTATGGATATTCCTTTTGCGCTCTATATTTTGTCGCCAGCCATTGCCTCTTATATAGTTCTAAAGAAAAACAATAAAATTGTCAATCTTCGGGAATGGCTAAAAACTGTTTTCTACGCTAAAAACAACGTATATCCTTATTTGTTTGTTGTCACAGGGCTTATGTTGTATTTTTCAATACACGTTGTAATTGGCGAACGTGTAGGAATGGCACTTCCATTTTATGCTTTTTTCTTTCCTTACCGGGTAATCTTTTTATCGGAGGATTGGAGGAAGCTGGTTGGACGTATGTCTTACAAACAGGACTTGAGAGAAAATTTGGCTATGTTTTATCTTGTATCTTTTCTGGCGTTATTTGGGTTATATGGCATATTCCGCTTTTTTTCATACCGGGGACAAATCACGGAGAAGGACTTATTAACTTTTGGATGTTTGCCGTTCAATGTATGGCTTTGAGGTTTTTCTTCGGAGCAATTTGTAAAATATCAGGAAAAAGCTATGTGTTTATGTGTGTACTATTTCATACCATGTTTAATGCGGCTTCCTCTATTTTTGCTATCATGACAATGACTTGGTCGGGAACTATTGCCGCAAATATCGTGATTGTACTAGTTTCAACTATAACAGTTATGATATACAACAAAAAAACTAAACAAATAGTTTAAGCAGGACAATGGGCGGCAAACAATGTGCGTGAGGTTTGATATGATAAAAATAGAATGGTTGCTATGCCCTGTGTGTGGCAATAAAACAAGGCTGAAAATCCGGGCAGATACGGAACTTAAAAACTTTCCACTATTCTGTCCAAAATGCAAGAAGGAAACACTAATCAACATAGAACAACTAAAAATTTCAGTTATCAAAGAGCCAGACGCATAGACGCAGAGCCGATAACACGCAGATCAAATGCGGTTATCGGCTTTTTGTTGTAAATAATCCAAAAATTCAAGCCGCCGTTTCCCTTTTTGAAAAAATCGGAATACGGAGGGTGTGTTAAAGTTACCCTTTTTAAGGATACGGCGGTATCGTGGAGGTATCGCCATGTTTCTTTACGCCCGACAAAATACGATCTTTTCTAATTTGTCAAAAAAAGCCTTTGCCCCGCAACGGGATTTTCCAGCTATATAGGTGAACTGTCAGAACATCTAGTTATTGCTAATAATTCCTTTGTGCCTGTCCGCATTTTGCGGGTGGGCGTTTTTTTGTTTTTTCATTTTCGGCTTCCCCCGTTTGTCATACGCGCCAGTGCGTCCGTCGAGGGTTTGCGAAAGGGGAACATAAAACCCGCCCCCGGAAAGGGGGTGAGAACATGAAACCTAATCGCACCGAATGGCAAAAACGCTGCACGTTCAATGGCTTTTGTAAAAAAGTATTGAAAAATGAAGCGATTGACGTTATCCGGGAAAGCCGGACACGAAGGAAGCATGAAGTCGTTTTTTCGGAACTAACGCCGCAGGAAGAAAACCAGCTTTATACCTACGACCACTATTTCGAGAAAGGCCAGGAGGGCTTTCAAGTAGCGGGGAAATGGATAACGCCTAAACTGCTTGCCGAAGCACTACGCGCATTGCCGGAGGAAAAGCGTCAAGCTGTTTCGCTGTACTATTTCTTTGGCATGAATGACGTTGAGATTGCGGAGCTTATGAAAATACCCCGCAGCACAGTACAGTACCGGCGGACAAGCTCTTTTGAGCTTCTAAAACGCTATTTGGAGGAACGAGCAGATGAATGGAGCGATTGGTAACAGTAATCCCGACGAACGCGGCTTATTGCCCTACCCGGTCATTTTAGCCGCGACAACGGGCGACCCGGAAGCCATGAGTATTGTTATCCTGCACTATGCGAGCTACATAGCCTATCTGTCTACTCGAAAGGTACACGACAAATACGGCAACACCTATTACGGGATTGACGAGGATATGCGCGAACGGCTGCAAGCCAAGCTCATGCGGGTTGTTCTGCAATCCTATTTAGGGAGATAGCGAGTAGCAAATTATGAAAAAGCCGTCAAGGATAAACTTCGCGCTTCGCGTCCTTGACGGCTTTTCGTGATTTGCTGTCATGCAGACAAGAGAGCGCAAGCGGATAAACCGCTTGCGCTCTCAAACCAGTATGGAATGATACGCGGTAAAAGGCATTTCCAGCTTGATTTAAGTGGCATTACAGCGTTGATAAGGGTAGGGATAAAGGTTTTATACTTCAACCCTTAAAAACGGGGTTCTACTGCGTAACATATCAAACGATATTTCTTTATTGCCGCTTCCGTTCCTTTCCAGTTCTGTCGCTATCCCTTGTCCAAAGGAAAGGGATAGGAATGGGTATTTAATTCAATCTATATTTAATTTTTCTTTAGTTAGTATATCTTTATTTAATTGCATTGGATTTTCCTACGTAGGTTTTTCCAATGTTGGATAATCCAACGTAGGATTTTCCAACGCAGGAAAATCCAAGATAGGTGGTTATACGCTCTCGAATAATTACCTCGATTTTGTTACGCAGTAGAAAGGCATTTTTAAGGGAAAAGGTAGTAACACCCTGCCCACGCAAAACCGCGCTCGAAAAGCCGCATAAAATCAGGCTTTTTTCGGTTCTACTGCGTAACAAAATAGCATGAAAAAAGGTAGATAAGAAACGCTTTGTTTCCTACCCGCCTTTTTCTGCACCCTGTTTGGCAGCTACCCTATTTCTGTTTGTTAGTCGATACTGTTTTATGGGTAGCTACCATTCGCTGGAACTGTTTACTACGGGTTCGCTTGATATTTTCGGCCACGAAAGCACCGTTGACCTTGATAAGCGAATCGTCGTGTTTGATATTCACGGTTTGGGCGAGCAGTTAAAGCCTACGGGACTTTTGGTTATCACCGATACCATTCTGAACCGTGTTACGCTCAACTGGAAGAAAGGCAAGCGGACGCACGTTTTCATCGACGAATTTCACGTGGTATTTGAGAATGAACAGAGCGGCATTTTCTTTAATTCCGCTTGGCGGCAGTTCAGAAAGAGAAACGGCTATCCGACTGCCATTACGCAGAATGTAGAATATCTGCTTGATTCCGTACAGGCAAGCACGATGCTTTCCAACTCGGAATTTGTCGTGATGTTAAATCAAGCCTATTCCGACCGCGCCAAACTTGCCAAACTCCTGAATATCTCCGACGAGCAGATGAGCTATGTTACCAATGCGGACGCCGGGTGTGGGCTTATCAAATACGGCTCGGCTCTCGTTCCCTTTATCAACCGTTTCCCCAAAGATACAAAACTGTATCAGTTAATGACGACAAAACCCGGCGAAGGCGTGTTCGGCGGCGGGGACGTTTCTTAAATTCTGCAAGGAGGACAACAAAATATGAAAAGCAAATATCTGATGATCGGGGCGGCCGCTTGTGCCGCCCTTTTCCTTTTCTCCGGCTTTATGCTCTACCGGCAGTACGCCGATGAAAAACAGAGCGCCGAGGCGTTTCAAAATATCTCCGCGCTTGTGGAGGACGAAACGCCGCCCGGCGATGAACCGCAGGCAGCCGCCGTCCCGGAGCAGACCGCGTTTGAAAAGTACAGGGCGGTTTATGAGCAGAACAGCGATTTTGTGGGCTGGATTTCCATTGACGGCACAAACATCGACTACCCCGTAATGCAGACGATTGATAATCCGAATTATTATCTGAAACGAGGGTTTGACAAGCAGTACAGCCGTTACGGCGTTCCCTATGTGCAGGAAAACTGCGACCTTGAACTTTCCGACAACTGCGTAATCTACGGCCACCATATGAATAACGGCAGTATGTTTGCCGATCTCTGCAAGTATGCCGACGAGGATTTTTACAGGGCGCATAAAACAATCCGTTTTGATACGCTGGCAGGCTTTGGCGAATATGAGATCGTGGCGGCATTTAAGACCGTCGCCTACTCCGAGCAGGGCTTTCAGTATTACCATTTCACCCGTGCGGATTCTGCGGAGGATTTTGACGCCTATATCGCAAAATGCAAGGGACTTTCTTTTTACGATACGGGCGTGAGCGCCGAATACGGCGACAAGCTGATTACGCTTTCCACCTGCGAATACAGCCGTACAAACGGCCGAATGGTCGTTGTGGCGAAAAAGGCTGCTGCTCCCGCCGGGGAGGTGGGCGGCGATGAAACCTGAAAAATATGTCCTCTCTCTTTCAGGCGGGAAAGATTCAACGGCTATGCTCTTACGGCTTTTGGAGGAAAAACGGCCGGTTGATCTCATTCTGTTCTGCGATACAGGGCTTGAATTTCCGCAGATGTACGAACACACCTTGACCGTTTGCAGGCATATATCGGCAGACCAATTATCCGGCTGAAAGCAGAACACGATTTTGAATACTACTTTTTTGATTACTCCCCGAAAAGAAAAAATCCTGCTTTGGAGCAGCATAAAGGTTTGAGTTGGCCCGGTCCCCGTGGGCGCTGGTGTACCGGGATTCTTAAAACCCGTGTGATTGCCGCCTATCTGCGGGAAATGAAAAAGCAGTATGAGGTGATCGAGTATGTGGGGATTGCCGCCGATGAAACAAAGCGTATGAAAACCGCCTGCTATCCGCTCGTCGAATGGGCTATGACCGAAAAGGACTGCCTTGCCTATTGCTATGAAAGGGGCTTTGACTGGGGCGGTCTGTATGAGATTTTCAGCCGGGTTTCCTGCTGGTGCTGCCCTCTGCAAAGTTTGGAAGAACTGCGGAAACTGTATCGGCATTTCCCTGATCTATGGCGGCAGCTTGAAGAATGGGACAGCGCCACTTGGCGGACATTTCTCAAAAACTATTCCGTCCGTGAACTTGCCGCCCGTTTTGATTTTGAGGACAGGTGGCAGGCCGCAGGCGGCAATATCCGCAGCAGGGCGTTTTACTCCGCTCTGCGTGATGAATTGTCCCAGCTCAAAACGGAGGTGACGCTATGCCGGAAATAAAGACAAGAGATATTGTAAAGGGTACGGTTAAGGCGATTGATAAATCGGCGGTAGCCGCCGAGCGTATGAAATCCGCCTATGTCCGCACAAAGGATAAAGCGGAACACAGTTTGTATTCTGCGGAGAGTTCCCCGGACGAATACGCCGCCGACCGTATTTCTGGCGGGGCTGATTCTGCCGCCCGTGAAGCCGTCCGGCAGTTCGATAAGCAAGGCCGTAAAGGTGTAAAGACGACAAAAGAGAATATTTCCAAAGTCAGAGAGCGTTTCGGGCAGAAAGCAAGCGACATTCCGAAAAAACAGGCCCGGCAAAGGGCGGCAAAAGGGATTCGCCGTTCTGCCGATACCGCTAAAAAATCCATTAAGACGGTGGAACACAGCGGAAAGACAATCAAGCAGACGGCGAAATCTACGGGTAAGGCGACGGTAAAAACCGCAAAGGGTTCAGTCAAGGCGGCGCAAAAATCGGTTAAGACCGCCGAGCGTACTGCCCGGACCACAATTAAAACGGCCCAACAGACGGCAAAAGCAGCCCAAAAGACAGCACAGGCCACGGCGAAAGCTGCGAGGGCGGCAGCTCACGCCGCCCGTGCCGCCGCCAAAGCCGCCGTTGCCACCGCAAAGGCAGTCGCAAAAGCAATCGCCCTTGCAGTCAAAGCCATTATTGCAGGTACAAAGGCGCTGATAGCGGCGATTGCGGCCGGGGGCTGGATTGCGGTTTTGGTAATTATCATTATCTGCCTGATTGCGCTGCTGATCGGCTCGTGCTTTGGCATTTTCTTTTCCAGCGAGGACAGCGGTTCGGGCTTGACAATGCAGAGCGTGGTACAGGAAATCAACGACAACTATCAACAGCAGATCGACACCACCAAATCTAATATCTCCTACGATGTTTTGGAAATGTCCGGCTCCCGTGCCGTATGGCCGGAAGTGCTGGCGATCTATGCGGTGAAAACCACCACCGACCCCGATAACGCACAGGAGGTCGCCACAATCGACGATTCCAAGAAAGCCATTCTCAAAGATATTTTCTGGCAAATGAATGAAATATCTTCCCGAACAGAAACAAAGACCGAAACAGTAATAACCGAAAGCGATGACGGACACGGAAATATCGTACAGACGGAAACCACCGTTACCCGCACCTATCTGTATATCACGGTTGCCCATAAGACCGCCGGGGAAATGGCGGATAAATACAGCTTCAATGCAGATCAGCGAAAACAGCTTGCCGAATTACTGGCCGAAGAAAACCGCAGTATGTGGAGCTCGGTTCTATACGGTATTTATACCGAGGACGGAGAGATTGTTTCTGTCGCTTTGTCACAGGTCGGCAATGTCGGCGGTGAGCCCTATTGGTCTTGGTACGGATTTGACTCCCGTGTGGAATGGTGCGCCTGCTTTGTTTCGTGGTGCGCCAATGAGTGCGGCTATATTGACAGCGGGATTATCCCGAAATTTGCAGGCTGTATTCAAGGTTCTAACTGGTTCAAGGAAAGGGGGCTTTGGCAGGACGGCAGCTTTACGCCCGAAGCGGGACACATCATTTTCTTTGACTGGGAAGGCGACGGAAAAACCGACCACGTGGGGATTGTCGAGCGTGTGGAAAACGGGACGGTCTATACCGTGGAGGGTAATTCCGGCGATTCCGTCCGTCAGAACAGCTACTCTATCGGCAGCAGCGTAATTTATGGCTATGGTACGCCTGCCTATTAAAAGTATAAGCCGCCTGCAAACGCAGACGGCTCGATTACATAATTAAAAATTTTATTCTCCCTCTTGACAAATGCAGAGAAAGGACTATAATATATATAGTCCTGATACGGACTATCCAAACATAGACTTATTGGGGGCAAATTTATGAGTATAGATATTCAGACTCAAATATCACGGTATTGTGCATATTTGCACGAATGGAATGCGTCGTATGAGGAATACGCAAAATCGGTAGGACTTTCTTATACAGGACTTACTATTTTAGGGGAACTCTACGAAACCGAAAATTGTACACAAAAGGAATTAGCAGAAAGTTGTTTTCTGCCCAAACAGACTGTTAATGCGATTATTACATCTTTCTTAAAAAACGGTTGGGTAAAGCTAGAGGAATTGCCGGAGGATCGTCGCACAAAAACAGTTAATTTAACAGAAGAAGGGAAGACAAAAGCAACCGAAATATTATCAAAAATCCGTGAAAGTGAGCGTAAAGCAATGGGAAAGCTGACTGGTGAACAGCAAGAAATGTTGATCACGTTGACACACACCTATATAGGCAGTTGCATTGAGGCTATGAAAAACGGATAACTGTTTTTTTACTCATACAGTCCATATTTGGACTGTAATGAAAATATACTTTTAATTTAAGGAGGAAGCACAATGTCAAAAACACTTGTTGCTTATTTTTCTGCAAGCGGAGTTACTGCCAATGCAGCAAAGAAACTTGCGCAAACTCTCGGAAGTGATTTATACGAAATCAAGCCCGAAATACCGTATTCACAAAAAGATTTGAACTGGATGAATCCGTTGGCACGAAGTACGAAAGAAATGAAAGGAAAATTGCCTTATCCTGCTCTCGCTGATACAGACGCAGATATTAGCGGGTATTCCACTATCCTGCTTGGTTTTCCTATATGGTGGTATGTTGCGCCGACAATTATCAATCGCTTTTTAGAAACCTATGATTTTTCGGGAAAAAAGATTATTCTTTTTGCAACATCGGGAGGCAGCGGATTCGGAAAAACAGCAGAGAAATTACGCCTGTCTGTAACCGATAGCACCGAAATCATTGAGGGTAAATTATTAAACGGCTATTCCTCTGTCGAGGAACTTGCAATATGGGTAAATAGTATAACGGAGGATATTTAACTATGAGTAAAAATGTAACAGCAGGCAGAGATTATCTCGGAACATTTGCACCGCAGTTTGCAGCGCTTAACGATGATGTGCTTTTCGGACAGGTTTGGAGCCGTGAAGAACTGCTCTCTCCCCGTGATCGTAGTATGATTACAGTAGCGGCTTTAATGGGTGCAGGTATAACTGATACTTCTCTGAAAGGACATTTAGAAAAAGCAAAAGAAAATGGTATTACCAAGGACGAAATCGTAGAAATCATTACACAGCTTGCTTTTTATACGGGCTGGCCGAAAGGTTGGGCGGTATTCAGCATTGCACAGGAGGTTTTCAAGGAGCAAAGCGGGAATAAGGAGGAAATAAAATGAATCCAAGTGTATTTCCTATGGGAAGCGAATTGCCGGAAGAATACAGAAAGTATTTTATCGGTAAGGCATATTTAGAACCTTTAACGGAAAAAGGCGGTCCGATTGACAATGTAACTTTTTCTCCCGGTTGTCGGAACAACTGGCATATTCATCACAAGGGCGAGCAAATTTTGCTTGTAACAGGTGGCAGAGGTTGGTATCAAGCGTGGGGCGAACCGGCACAGAAACTAAAACCCGGCGATGTTGTGCATATCCCATCAGAGGTAAAGCATTGGCACGGTGCAGCGGCGGATAGTTGGTTTTCTCACCTTTCCGTATCGGTAATTGTTGAGGGTGCTTCTAACGAATGGCTGGAAGAAGTAAACGATGAAACATACAATATGCTGGAATAGGAGATTTCTAAATGAAAGATGTAATGCTCTTAATCGGTGCTGGACAAATCGGAATGGCGATTGCCCGGAGAATGGGCTATGGAAAAAAGATTATTGTCGGCGATAAAAAGATAGATAATGCACAAGCGGTCGCTATGACCTTAACAGAAGCAGGTTTTGATGTTTTATCTCTTGAAATGGATTTATCGTCCAGAACTTCTATTTGCAATATGATTGCCGAGGCTCAAAAACAAGGCGAAATCACTATGTTAATCAACGCTGCCGGGGTTTCTCCAAGCCAAGCGTCAATAGAAACCATTTTGAAAGTTGATCTTTACGGTACGGCGGTGCTGTTAGAGGAAGTTGGAAAAATAATCGCTCCGGGAGGCGTGGGCATTACGATTTCCAGCCAATCGGGGCACAGAATGGCACAACTTTCTTCCGAAGAAGATGAATTGCTGGCTTGTACTCCCACCGAAGAATTGCTTTCTATGGATATGCTACAACCCCAAAATATACAAGACACACTCCACGCTTATCAAATGGCGAAACGATGTAATGAAAAACGTGTAATGGCCGAATCTGTGAAATGGGGTGAAAAAGGCGCACGCCTTAACTCGATTTCTCCCGGCATTATCGTAACACCTCTGGCAATCGATGAGTTTAATGGCCCTCGTGGAGATTTTTATAAAAATATGTTTGCCAAATGTCCAGCAGGTCGTCCCGGTACTGCGGACGAGGTGGCAAATGTAGCAGAATTACTGATGAGCGAAAAAGGTGCTTTTATTACCGGATCTGATTTTCTGATTGACGGCGGAGCAACCGCTTCTTATTTTTACGGTCCGTTAAAGCCGTAAATTGCAACTAAAAAACAATCATAATAGGAGGACTTATACTATGAGAACAAGCGTTAATTTTTTAAGCCATAGCATTAAACTTGCCGGAGTTTTGTATATCCCGGATGATTTTGACGGAAGTAAACGTGCCGGAGTTGTGGTTTGCCACCCGGCGGGCGGTGTGAAAGAACAAACAGCCGGACGATATGCTGAAGAATTATCAAAAAAAGGCTTTGTCACCTTAACTTTTGATGCCGCAAGACAGGGTGAAAGCGAGGGGGAACCTCGTGGGCTTGAAGATCCTTTTCAGCGTGCGGAGGATATTCGTTCTGCTGTTTCTTACTTATCCGCAAGAAGTTATGTCGATGAAAATAATATCGGGATTTTAGGCGTATGCGCCGGCGGCAGTTATGTGTCTTATACTGCTCAAACAGACAGAAGAATGAAAGCAATCGCAACAGTGAGTGCCGTTGACCCGGCAGGAGAACTTTTACAAGACCCGGAAATGAGGGAATTTTTACTGAATCAAGCTGGCGTTCTTCGGAATTTGGAAGCTACCGGTGAAGGAATCTTCCAGACCCACGTGAATCCGGGGACAAGACAGGAAGCGGAGAGTTATCCTCCGCGCAGTATGTTCCGTGAGTGCTACGATTATTATGTGGACGGAATCGGAAAGCACGATCGCTCCACCGGCTGGGGATTGCTTCAATACGATGTATTGGCGCACTTTAGACCGTTTGAACATATGGAGTGGATTGCGCCGCGTCCCCTGCTTATGATTGTCGGTACAGAAGCAGATATCCGGCATTTTTCCGATGATGCCGTACAAAGTGCCGGTGAAAATGCCGAAATATTTGAAATAGAGGGTGCTTCTCATATGGACTTGTATTACAAAGATCAGTATGTATCGCAGGCCGTAGAGAAACTGGCACAGTTCTATACGACCAATCTGAAAGTGAAAACGGAGGATTCTATCTAAATGAAAAAAATAGCCGCAATTCTTATAACCTTATCCTTGTTGATTTTAGGAATTGCAGGGTGCAGTAATGTCTCTGTTTCAACCGACGAAACAACCGAAAGAGAAAATGCGGTTACAAACCAAAATCAGACCACCAACAAAACAGATGCTTCAACCTTAATAGTCTATTATTCTTATAGTGGAACAACGCAACGAGTGGCAGAACGCTTGCAGGCATTGACAGGCGGGACAGTATATGAATTGACCCTTGCCAATCCATATACTGGAGACTCATATGATGTGTCTGATCGGGTTTTTGCAGAGCGAGATGCCGGAGAAATGCCGGAATTGGCAGGAGAACTACCGAACCTATCGGAATATGATACTATTTTGATTGGAACCCCCGTTTGGAACGATAGTATGGCAAATCCTATCATTAGCTATTTAGAGCAGACAGATTTTAACGGAAAAACAGTTTCTCTGTTCTGGACATATATTACCAATGAGGGTACAACAGAAAAGGATTTTTCCGAGCAGGCTCAAAACGCGCAGATTGCAGACGGGTTAGCTCTGCGAAGTGCAAATACTATTTCCGATAATGAATTGAACCAAAAACTGCAAAATTGGCTGAATAAAATGGCAGGATAAAATACTGCATATTGTCGTATTGAAAAGATACTTTGACTACAAAACGAAAGCCGGAGGCTTATTCCTCCGGCTCCCTCGCTTTACATATGGCTTTGGCAGTTTCCTCGATGATCGTGAGTTCCCTGTCGCTCAATGTATCGAGAATTGAATCTACTTGTCGGCGCAAGGTCGTTTTCTCTGCCCGTCTGTTTGAAAATATGTATTGATCTGCCGATATATCAAACATCGTGATAAGACGAACAAACAACTGTAAACTTGGGTGCTGTCCCTCGTTTTCAATGGACTGTATGTGCCGGGGAGCAATGTTGAGAATTTCCGCCAACTGTTCTCTTGTCATTTGCCTTGTTTCACGAGCCCGTTTTATTGCTTGTCCCAATGCCATAAAGTCGAAATTTTCGCTCATTCACTCACCACCTATATTTATTAGAGTTTTCACATCTATTATACAGAAACATTACTTCTCATTAAACGATGTGAAATCTCTTGTACAAGGATATTAAATCTCTATTTTAAGGAGGTAAAAAATGATACACGAAGAATGGATATTGTGCCCTGTCTGTGGTAGCAAAACCCGTGATAAAATCAGAACCGATACCGTTTTGATAAATTATCCGCTGTATTGCCCGAAATGCAAGCAAAACAGTTTAATATCTGCAAATAATATGAAAATAACAGTTATCAAAGAGCCGGACGCACAGGCGCAGGGCCGATGAACTTACAAGCAATCTTGTAAATCATCGGCCTTTCTTTTTCAAATAAGTAGGGACAAGCCCACCAAATAAAAAAACGGAGCTTTGGTGGGCTGTTTTTCCACGCCCAAATAAACAGTTTCCCTCTAAACCCGTTTTGAGTTTGGAGGGATATTTTTGTGCTGGTCTGATACCGCCACGCCGCTGTTGATTAGAAGCGGCAGCTATCTACATATCGCCGTACAGGAGTAAGGATAACCTGTTAAAAAAATCCTTGTTCTGATATGGCCCTATTATACCCTCTTTATAGATGTCATATTTCTACCGAAAGGAGTTTATTTCTCTTGTAGCCGTAAAGGTCTGACAACCTTTGCGGCTTTTTGTTTGTCGTTTTTTAGCGGAACACGGAATAAAGCCGCTTTTAGTGTAGGGTGTCGTTCACCGCTCCGATCAATCTGAATTTCTCAAATTTCAGATTGATCGGAGGTAATGACTATGGACGAAAAGCGTCCAAAACGAAGAAAAGACAAATATAACCCCTATACCCTATCCCAAAAAGAGGACAAGCACTATCTTTCCTTTCGGGACGGACAAGGTATATTGCGGGAATTGCAGATAACAAAAGAATTGTTCGAGGTATTAAATCGCTTTGAACTGGACGACCTTTCCATACTCAACGAGTGGGACAGGCACATTGAACACTTTGAACAGACGGAGCAATCTCTCAATCGTAGGGCTTTTTTTAAGGCGGAATCCGTTGAGGAAACCGTTTTGCGCAGCATTGAATATGAACGCCTACATAGAGCAATCACTCAACTGCCCGAAACGCAAAGACGGCGGCTTATGCTCTATTACTTTGAGGGATTGACTTATGAGCAGATTGCAAGAATGGAGGGTTGTACGATTATGCCGGTCAAGCGTTCCATTGATTCGGCCATAAAAAAACTTAAACTTTTTTTCAAATGAGGGGCTAATTATTCCCTTTAAGTGAGGATAGGGGCAGAGAGATAAGAAAACTCTCTGCCCTTTATCCGTTTTGCGATGAATGGGCTTGTTCCTTGACAACCGAATACCCATTCACCAAACACATTCCTATTGCTATTGTGATGAGCATAAGCCACATTAGCGGCTGCGCCACGATCTGCGGGAAACAGAAGCAACGAGATTACGCCTTTATTCTTTTTTTGGTCTTTGGCTTGCTGATTTCCGACAGGGAGCGATAAACAGCCGGTTATAAGTATCGGGCAGCTCCCGATATGGCGATGACAGGCAATAGGGACAATGATACTCCTGTTCAGTCACAGGTCGAGCGTGATAAGACCGTCGCAACCAATGAGGGCAGCCGGTAGAGAACCTACCGGGGGTGAGATTCCCGTGGCGCTGATACGCTGTCAGCCGTTTGGTGACTTCCCTTAACAATTCGGGGTGTCGAGGACAAATTGGATTGTTTGAAAATACAAGGGCTAAACGGCAGAACGGGTCTTTGAAACGGAGAATCGTTTATATCTTTCCGACCTTAATTCTGTTCTGCCGTTGGCCTCTACATAGGCGAATTATTGCCTAAATTTTCAAAGGAGGTCATTTACTGTTATGAACCGAACATATTTACGAGGCGATATGTATTACGCCGATTTAGGAAAAGGTATCGGCTCGGAACAAGAGGGCTACCGCCCTGTCGTAATTATTCAGAACAATGTCGGGAACAAACACAGCCCTACCGTGATTATTGCTTCTATCACGAGCAAAAGGGACGCAAAGGCGAAATTGCCTACACATTATCTGCTCGAAGCGGAAAACGGCTTGGAACTGCCCTCTCTCGTGCTTTTAGAGCAGCTACGCACCATTGATAAACGCCGGTTGAGTTCTTTTATCGGTCACTTACCCGAAAAGCATATACAGGGTATCAATCACGCTCTTGCCGTCAGCGTTGGACTGATCGAGAGCATACCGAACAAGTTAATCCTTTGCCTTTGCCGCACCTGCGCCGAAAATTTCTACGGTTCGGGTGCTTTTGTTTTGCGCCGGGTCAACGCAGAACAAACCGAAAAAGACACCTGCACCTACTGTAACAGCAGGAAAGGCTTTGACTATGAGATTACTCGAAAATAACAGCCGTTTTGCAGGCTGAAAATTAAATTTGCACAAGTGACGCCCCTCTTTTCAGGTGATATAATCTTCTTGTCTTGCAGGACAGGTTAGGTACGATCAAGTCGCTTGTTCAAGAAAGGAGTTACGCATTGGAACAGATTGTACCGAAATGCTCTGTCGGAAAACGGACATACTCTGTCGATGAGATACGTTCCATACTGAATATTGGACGCAGAAAAGCATATGAACTATGCAATTCTGGAGAGTTCAAAATTGTCCGTGTTGGCAGAACAATAAGAATTTCTAAACGCTCTTTTGACGAGTGGCTTGATAATATCGAAGATAACGGAGGTATTTGATATGGCTTCGATCGTTAAGAGAGGAAAAACATATTCAGTCGTTTATTATGAGGGCGAGGGAAAAAACCGTCACCAAGTTTGGGAATCGGGTTTGAGTTATACAACCGCCAAGTCACGAAAAGCAACGATTGAGTATGAGAAAGAACAAAACACCCATATAGATCACAATGATATTACCGTAAGCGAATTTCTGTATGAGTTCGTCGAAAAATACGGTGAGAAAAAATGGGTGGCTTCAACCTACGACGGTAATGTAGGATTGCTCGAAAACTATGTTCACCCTTATTGGGGCGATAAAAAGCTACGCAGTATTCGCACAAAGACCGTCGATGATTTTTATCATTTTTTATTGCACGAGGCTGAACCTGCAACCAATATGGGAAAGCCAAAACGGGAGCATATAAGCCCCTCTACCATTCACGATATACACAAGGTTATGAGATGTGCTTTTAATCAAGCGAAAAAGTGGGAGTATATCGCCAAAAATCCTTTTTTGGACGCTACGCTACCGGAACACAAGGAATCCAAGCGGGACGCTCTAACCCCCGAACAACTACAACGGGTTTTAGAGTTTACCGACCGCCCGGATATTTACGACTTGTATCTCGTACATTGTGCTATGCAGCTTGCTTTTGCCTGCTGTATGCGTGGCGGAGAAGTCGGCGGTGCTCAATGGGAACGCTTTGACGGCGAGGGACAGATTCTTTATATCGACCGAGTGATTGACCGTGTTGATAAGAAGTTGATTGAAAAGCTACCGAAAATGGATATACTTTTCAAATTCCCGAATCTCTATCCGGGTACGCGCACTGTGATTGTCTTGAAACAGCCGAAAACGGAGGGCAGTATCCGCACCGTCTATATCCCCGAAACCGTTGCAAAAAAACTCGAAAAACTCAAAGCAATGCAGATGAAACTAAAACAGGAGTTAGGCGACGACGGTTATATGGATTACGGTTTAATTATCTGTCAAGCAAATGGCCGCCCGATTATGACTGAACATCTAAACAAGCGATTTAAGGAAATTCTAACACAACTGAACGACCCCACAATCAATGTTGACAATGTAGTGTTCCATAGTCTGCGGCACACAAGCACAGGCGTAAAGCTCCGTCTTTCCAAAGGCGACTTAAAGGCAGTACAGGGTGACGGCGGGTGGAACTCCCCCGATATGGTGACAAAGCGGTATGCCCATATTCTTGACGAGGATCGCCGCCGTCTTGCGGACGAAATGGAACAATCTTTTTATAAAGGTA
>ERZ827520.2533-NODE-2533-length-16756-cov-6.188731_pt1 | contig 16756 bp, 15 predicted proteins | sample MGYA00519581_ERZ827520 | MGnify/ENA primary metagenome ERZ827520 (study PRJEB31778, sample SAMEA3449339) | human gut metagenome | biome: human gut; feature: human-associated habitat; material: faeces | place: United Kingdom | collected 2010/2012 ...
GAAATAAAAGTTCGGAAGAATGAAATGAAAGTTCGGAAGAAAGATTTCGAAGTTCCGAAGAATTTTTTCGCTTCTCCGTGGACGTCCTAAGATCTCCACGGAGGAATTTCTCGATTTTCTTCACCTCCCGATTTCTTCCCTCCGAAGTCTCTCTTCGCTCTTCCGAAGAATCAAAAAAAATATCCACGAAGATATGGCGCATATCTCCGTGGATATTGGGTTTTATAGGGATCGTGTGTCGGCTTTAGTTGCTTGATCTGCTAACTTTGACAGGGCGCAGGGCGCGCATCGCGTTGAGCACGGCGAGGACTGTGACGCCTACGTCGGCGAAGACGGCCATCCACATGGAGGCTACACCGAGCAAGGCTAGGAGCAGTACCAGCACCTTGATACCGATGGCAAACCATGCGTTCTGCAGTGCGATGCCGACTGTGTGGCGTGCGATGCGTATGGCAGTTGCTATCTTGAGCGGGTTGTCGTCCATGATGACCACGTCGGCCGCCTCTATGGCAGCGTCAGAGCCGAGTCCGCCCATGGCGATACCCACATCGGCACGCGCCAGGACAGGTGCATCGTTGATACCGTCGCCCACGAAGAGGACGGTGCCATGAGCCGGCTGCTGGAGGATCTCCTCAAGGCGAGACAACTTGTCCGCTGGAAGCAGATCCGCATAGTACTCGGTGATACCCACCTGCTTGGAGATCTGCTGAGCCACCTCCTCGTGGTCGCCCGTGAGCATGACCAGCTGGCGGATGCCTAGACGGCTCAGCGCCTCGATGGCGTGGCTAGACTCCTCCTTGATCGTGTCGGAGACGACGATATGTCCCGCATAGGTGCCGTCGATGGCAGCGTGTACGATGGTGCCCGCATGGTCGCAGGGGTGCCACTGAGCCCCGATAGACTCCATCAGGGCTACGTTGCCTACGTGAACTACGGAGCCGTTGACACGCGCCTTGACCCCACGTCCAGCCAGCTCCTCGACCTCCTCGATGGAGCAACCGTCCTGTTCTTTGGGGTAGGCGTTGCGCAGTGAGGTAGCAATCGGATGTGTGGAGTGACGCTCCACGTGAGCCACCATATGTAGTAGATGGTTCGCTTCGCAGGCTGTCGGGTGTACTGCATTAGCGGTGAAAGTGCCTTTCGTCAGGGTGCCTGTTTTGTCAAAAAGGACGGCACGTGCCTTCGCCAAAGCGTCCATGTAGTTAGCCCCTTTGACCAAGATACCAGCCCGTGAAGCGCCTCCGATGCCCGCAAAGAAGGAGAGCGGGATGGAGATGACTAGAGCGCAGGGGCAGGAGATGACTAGGAAGGTCAGTGCACGGTACAGCCAGGTGGCGAAGTGGTCGGCGAAGCTGCCCATCAGGAGTGGCGGTAGGAAGGCGAGCAGGAGCGCTACAATCACCACGACGGGGGTGTAGACACGGGCGAAGCGACGTATAAAAGTCTCGCTCCGTGACTTATGATCGGTGGCGTGCTCGACCATTTCGATGATCTTCGAAGCGGTGGAGTCGCCCGCTGTCTTGGCAACACGGACGGTGAGAAGTCCCGAGAGGTTGACACAGCCAGACATTACTTCGTCCTCGACGGTGACGCTGCGGGGTACGCTTTCGCCCGTTAGTGCGACCGTATTGAGCGCTGAGGAGCCCTCGACGATGAAGCCATCAAGTGGTACCCTTTCGCCAGGCTTGATGATGATCGTCTCGCCCACGGCCACCTCCTCAGGGGCAACCGTCTGCTCGACGCCGTCACGCAATACGTGTGCCGTGTCGGGGCGTATCTCGAGGAGGTGGGAGACGGCACGACGGCTCTTGCCCTCGGCGTATCCCTCAAAGAGCTCGCCCAGCTGGAAGAAAAGCATGACGAAGACCGCCTCGGGGAACTGCGCCTCGGCACCTGGCAGGAAGCCTATGCAGAGTGCGCCCACGGTGGCGATGCTCATGAGGAAGTGCTCATCGAAGAGTTCGCCATGCGCCACCCCTTCGACCGCCTCACCGAGTACGTCGTATCCTATAATAAGGTATGGCACGAGGTAGACCAAGAGGAGCTGCCACATCGGGAGTGCCGAGGTGCGCTCTACGATATAAGCCCCGATGAGTAGCAGGGCTGTGAGTATGATGCGGATTAGTTTCTTATTCATAAGATAGAGAGTTACTGTTACGAAGGCAAAGGTAGAGCTAACTGAGTGCAACTCCGTTGCAAAAGTTCGCCTCGACCAGGCGTAGCGTTGGTGCCATCCAGCTGAAACTCTAGTTTCACCCGTATGAAACTGTAGTTCCTCCCGTATGAAACTGTAGTTTCTCCCGTATGAAACTTTAGTTTCACCCGTATGAAACTGTAGTGCCATCCGATGTCGGCACTGAAGCCTCGTAGGAGATGGAGCGCAGGGTGCGTGAAATGAAGAGCGGTCACGGAGCTACTGATGTAACTCTGTGACCGCTCGGTCGGTTAGTTCGTCTAATGACTTTGTTGTGGGTGGAGTCTAGAGGTCGAGGGGCTGACCGGTGGCGACGTTGACGGCGAGCTGCGCTAGGCGCACGGCGACGAAGGTCTCGATGTACTGCATCTCCGATTCAAGCCAGTTGCGCTGCGCTAGCGAGAGCGTCTCGAGTGTGACGACGCCCTCCTTGTGTCCCTCGGTTGAGAGGTCGAGGTTGAGCTTTGCGTCGGTGCGGATCTGCTCTGTCTCGGCATAGCGTGTGAGTGCCTCGGTGAGTTGCCGTGAGGCTTGCTCGTTTTGCATTTGGATAGCACGCTCTGCGTCTTGCAACTCTAGCTGACGTACCTGCTGGTTGGCAAGAGCTGCGGTGCGACTCTGCACTCCTTGGTAGATGCCCGTGATGGGTATCTGAACGGCTACGCCGACCATCCAGGTAGTACCAAACTGCTTCTTGAACCCGTCCATAGGATTGGGAGACATGGTGAGCAACTGTGCCGTGAAGCCTACCTCGGGGAGCATCTCTCCGAGTGCCATCTGAGCACGTCGCTTCTCCGCCTCGACGGCTAGGTTGGCAGCTTTGAGCTCGACACGTTCCATCGGATTGACCGTGCTGTATAGCTTGGGCTGGCACGGATCGATCGGTTGATGGCTGGCGAGGGTGAAGTCTGGCGTAAGCTCTATCGCTTGCTCGGCGGGGATGCGACACTGATGCTTGAGTAGAATCAGCAAAGCCTGCAAGCCCTCGCGTAGCTTACCTTCCTGGAGCTTAGCATTGTTGCGATTGACTCGTACGGAGACCACTTCACGGTCAGCGACGACTCCTTGATCCTTCATGGCGGAGACGTCGGCGAGCGTTTTGTCTAGCATAGCATTGAACTGACCGATCGCTTGCAACTGCTCCTGTAGCTGCACTGCCTGCCAATAGGTCTTAGCGATCTGCTCCTCCTCGCCACGCTGCTGGATGGCCCACTGGTATTCGGCAGCTTGCTCGCCAATCTGCGCCAGACGCATCCCGTTATAGATGCGACCACCAGCGAAGATAGGCTGGCGTAGCGAGAGGGATCCGTAGAAGATGTGTCCTAGCTCAAGACTCATCTTGTCGTCTAGCCAAGACTGTGCTTCGCTCAGCGTGGGTACGCCAGGGAGCTTCGGCAACTGCGTCGGTGGAAGCCAAGAGGAGAGATCGATTGAGAAGGGCTTAAGCTTCGCCGGGGTGTAGAGCCATCCGCCCGAGAGGGAGACCTGCGGGAAGAAGTTGCTCTGAGCCTTGAGGCGTGTGGCGTGCGCTACTTGTCGCTGTGCCTCTAGCTGTGCGGAGGGCGCGGGGCTCTCCTGGTGGTAACGTATGCAGTCGTGTAGTGACAGCTTGAGAGGCTCCGTCTGTGCGCAGAGGGAGCTGGTGAGAATGCCACAGAGTGCGAGTATCAGCGCGACTCGCAGTGACGCTAATAGATCTCTCATCATAGGGTAAAGGTGGTGTGTCCGATGCGATGCCCATCGGCAAAAACGTCTGCGCGGTAGCTTCCCGAGAGAAGCGCCTGTGTGATCTGACAATAGATGGTGACGGGGGTGTCCTCGCCTGTGTACTCAATGCTCTTGGAGGCTGTCGCCTGAAGAGTCTGACCCTCAAAGCTGAAGGCTCCGCCAGAGCCACTCATCGGCATATCGTTTGGGTTGAGGATACGTACGTAGATAGCTTTGTTACCGACGGGAGCGGTGACATTCTTCTTGAGGGTAAAAGAGACCGCCAGTGTCTCTACCTTGTCAATGCGTGAGGTGCGCTTGCCCCGATTGTTGAGCGGAGAGACGGAGAGCCCAGAAAGGTCTAGGCGAGCTGCGATGGCGACCTGGTTGGATAGTGCGGCCTTCTCCTCCGTGAGCCGTGAAGCCTCACTGCTGACGCGGGAGTAGTCCTCCTTGACCTGCTGGTTCTCGGCCACTAGTCGTTCATTAGTCGCATGGAGCGAGTCAATCTGTACAATGTAACTACGGAGTAGGGCGCGGAGCGTATTGATCTCTCCCGTTAGCTCGCTGATGCGCTTCGCATTGGACGACTTTACGGTGGCAAGCTCTTGGCTTAGTTGCTTGACACGCTCCTGCTCGCTTTCCAGCTGAGCGAGTAGCTCATCATTGTCAAAGGAGATACTCGTCTCGCCCGATGCTGAGGCGAGCTTGTCGTACTGTAGCTGATACTGCGCTGCGAGCTCGTCTAGCTCTTGTTGCATGCGTTGCTTCTCCATGTCGACCAGTTCGCTCTGGACGCTCTGCATCTGCTGTCGCTCACTCCTTATATATATCCATGCACCAACGATGACGAGGAGCACCACGAGAGCCGCTCCAGCGATGATGTACTTGATGTGCTTGTTGTCTAGTCTAGCCATGGGTCTTACTTGATTCGTTTCAAGATGCCCCGCCGTGTCAGTTGATAGGGTTGGGGCGATATGCTGATGAGTTCTTGGATGCGCTTGGCCTCCTCCTTAGTAGTCCAGCCCTCTAGCGAAGGCGTCGCAAGGATCCGCACCTCTCGCCTGCCCTGCTCTGTGGCGAAGGCTAGCACGATCGGCATCTGGGTCAAAAGGGATTCGGAAGAGGTCGCTACTGGCTCCTTAGCATGTAAAAGCCAGTCCGTGTATGGTATGGTAGGGTTCAGCTCCCACTGCTGATCTCTTTTGGGTAGGAAGGCTGTGAGCTGACTCACACGGTAAGGCTTCTCAATCGTGGTGATCTGCAGTAGGGGTTGTTCGCCCTGAATGCGCCAAGGCGCACGTAGTAGTTCGTAGGTAAGCAGGCCAGAAACGGAGATTGTGCAGCGGAGGCGAGCTTTGTCTATCCGCATCTCCAGCGAAGCCTGAGACTTGGTCTGCAGGGTGACGGTGGAGTCGGGTCTGTCGAGCGCCTTCTGAATGAGTTGACCCCAAGCGCTGTCGCTGATGGCGGGGGCTACGCCGAGGGGTCGCTCGATGATCGTCTGATAGCACTGCTCTAGCTCGGCTCGCTCCTGCGCTACGAGTGGATAGCAGCCGACTGCTAGCAAGAGAATAAGGAGATATCTACTTATGAGGTGCATAAAGCTTCGGAAAAATGCAATGCCAAGAGAGACTAAAACTAAGGCGTGACCTTACGCTCCGCAAAGGTACTGAAATAAGCGATTGAAGCCTCTTGTGCTGGTGAGCACTTATGACGAAGATCCTAGGCTCTAGAGGGCTTAGCGGATGAAGAGACGCAGAGGCTTGAACTTACGGCGGAGGTACCCTTTTGCTATGCCCAGACCTACGGTCCACAAGATCGGCTTGGCGATTGCTAGCCCTGTGCTAATCAGTTGCTGTGTACGTCCAGTAGGCTCTGGCACTGCGCCCTGCACCTCACTGGCATAGTCGCCTCGTGTCAGCGACCTATCGGTGGAGCGTGTGAAGCCTCCCAGCAATCTGTCTAGTAGCGAACTTTTGCCTCTGCTACGTCGCTTAGACGGGGTGATGATGCGCCCTAGAAACGACTTGGGAGGAACGATCTGATCCTTGACCTCGTCAATGATTGTCTTCTTGACACCCTGCTCCTTGATATACTCTATGTCTCTCTGCCATACACGCTCAGCGATCTGGAGATCAGCCTCAGCGAGTTTCTGACGTCTTTGGAAGTCTTGGTATGATACTCTTTTCTTCATGGTCGTATAGTCTAGTTAGCGGGTTGGCGTGGTAGGCTCATCGTTGGTGGGGTAGAGTGGCTCTTCGCTCTCAGTAGCGTAGTCCTCGGGCATTGGCTGCGGGCGTAGTTTGTCGTCCATCTTGGCTAGCGAACTGTGCAGTCTGCGGTAGATGCACGTGCTGACGGAGCGTACGATAACCTTGCGCAGGAGTAGTGCGATGAGGACTAGTAGTAGTAAGACTCCAGCACCTATGAGTAGGCTCCACCCCCATCCTAGCTCTAGCCACACATTGATACCAGCTACCCCAGCTAAGAGTAAGAGGAGCATCACGAAGGGGATGAGCGCGAGTACTAAAAGTAGCGCCACAAGGTTGCCGACAACCTTCATACCCGTATCAGTGCTCGAGTAGATCGCTTGGCGCGCCGATGCCTTGAGGTACTCCTTGGTGTGATAGATAAAGCGAGAAGTCTTGAAGTCTTGCATAGAGACTGGATATTAGAGGTGAGACTTTAGAGGTTAGATATTAGAGACTAGAGATAAGCAAGAGAGTAGCGTACTCATCTGTCGTGAGGGACTGGTCGTCTCTCGGGTGCGGATGAGCGTGCTACTCTCTAAGTGCTAGTTGAGTGTGTATGGCTCTTGTGTATAGCTCAATGTTACAGCTCAGTGGGGATAGTCTCAGTGCGATAGACTACTTGACAGCCTTCTTAGCTTCGTCCAGTGTCTCCTTAGCCTTGCCCATGGTCTCGTCAAACTGCTCCTCGACCTCCTCAGCAAAGTCTTTGCTACGCTTACGAAGCTTGTCGCGATAAGTCTCAAAGCGATCCTTAGCCTCATAGTATCCCTCTACGAGAGTATCACGAGTGCGGTCGGCCGTCGTGCTGAGGTCGTCATAGAGCTGATCACGCTTGTCGCGGTCAGAGAGGTAGGTGATGGCAGCGCCGATAGCAGCGCCTATAGCAATGCCTAGTGCTATACGTCCAGTGTTGTTCATATCTATTCTGTTCTTTTATAGTGAATATTATTGTCTTGGTTCATACGTTTGCAGATTCGTCCGCAGATCTCTGTCTCGGTGACTCTCCTTACGCCTATAAAGTGGTGGAGTATCACCTTGACACTCTAAAGGTACGAAAAAATAGTCACACGACAAGTAAGAAGAGGACTTTGCCGTCTGGGAGACGCTAAGCCCTCTCGGCATGCGGAGCGCTAGATGCGCTCTAGGACGAGCTTGATGAGCCCGTCGATGCCCTGCTTGTAGTTGGTATTCATATTCAAGTTCTGACGGCCTGCGATGATGTAGCAGACGGTCAGCGTGTCGTGCCCTAGGAGGTTGCCGATGCCACTGAGTGCGGCCGACTCCATCTCAAAGTTGGTAATGCGCTGACCCTCATACTCAAAAGCTTCAATCTTCTGATTGAGCGTCGGATCAGCAAGAGGCAGGCGCAGCTGCCTTCCCTGAGGTGCGTAAAATCCGTTGGCAGCGATCGTACAGCCACGGACGATGTCGCCATAGTCCCCGACGATCTGCTGGTAGAGCGCCTCGCTACAGTTGACTACGTAGGGATCAAGCCCCTTGATTGGCCACTGTAGCTGCTCCTTGAGCGCTGCCTCAAAGGGGAGGTCACGTATTGCCTCCGTATTAGCATAGAAAAAGAGCGATCCCTCGAAGCCAATCGCCTTGTGTGCTGCGACATACGTGCCTATCGGTGTCTCAGGCTGTAGCCCGCCACTGGTGCCCACGCGTACCATCGTCAGCTTGCGGTGGTTGGGACGTACCTGACGAGTCTGCAGGTCGATATTGGCGAGTGCGTCTAGCTCGTTGATGACGATCTCAATGTTGTCACAGCCTATGCCGTGGCTCTGGACGGTGATTCGCTTGCCACGATAGGTACCGGTGATGGTGTGAAACTCACGATTGCTCACGGAGCACTCCTGCGAGTCAAAGTGGGAGGCGATCATATCCACACGAGAGGGATCGCCACAGAGGACGATCTTGTCAGCCAGCTGCTCGGGCTTCAGATGAAGGTGAAAGATAGAGCCATCGTCATTGACGATTAGTTCGCTGGGAGGTATGATGCGGTTTTGTGTACTCATAGTAGTAATCCATTTATATTGAATGATGACACTCCAAAAATACAAAAACTTCGCCACATGACCTTCTTTTCGCAGTAAGAGGTGTCGGACGCTATTTGCGTAGTAGCCGATGTTTTACTACTTTTGCACCAGTAAGTAACTAAGTAACTTCACTGAATAGACAAATAATATATGGCTACAACAGCAGACTTTCGCAATGGCATGTGCCTAGACATTGATGGGCAGTACTTCTTCATCGTAGAGTTTCTCCACGTTAAGCCAGGCAAGGGACCAGCCTTCGTCCGTACGAAGCTACGCAACGTCGCTACGGGTCGCATCATTGACAAGACGTGGAATAGTGGTGTCAAGGTAGAGGAGGTGCGCATAGAGCGTCGTCCCTATCAGTATCTCTACAACGATGAGATGGGCTACCACTTTATGCACCCCGAGACATTTGACCAGATTGCTATCAACGGAGATCTGATCGATGGTGTCCGCTTCCTCAAGGAGGGTGACATGGTCGAGGCGATGGTACATGCTGAGAGCGAGACTGTCCTGACCTGCGAGCTACCTGCACACGTAGATCTGCGCATCACCCACACAGAGCCTGGTATCAAGGGCGATACAGCTACCAATAGTCTTAAGCCTGCTACCGTTGAGACGGGGGCTGAGATCCGCGTACCGCTCTTCATCAATCAGGACGACCTGGTCACGGTGGATACGCGTGATGGCTCTTACGTAGGGCGTGTCAAGGAGTAAGCGTCACTAGCACATATCTCTCCTAAAGCAGTCGCCCTAGTCCGCTGATGGGCGATGCTGTAGAAGCCGTGCAGTTCTCTCAGTCAGAGCTGCATGGCTTCTCCGAATCTACCGCTGAGGTCACACTATATATAATATGAGTCAGATACCGCGTCAGGCTGGGATTGCCGTCCCCCTCTTTAGCTTGCGTCGCCAAGGCGATGCGGGCTGTGGAGACTTTGCCGCTCTGGAGGCGTTCGCCCCAGTGGCAGAGCGTATGGGCGTGCGCATCATACAGTTGCTCCCTCTGGAGGATACCACCCTCTATGGCGATAGCCGTGACTCCTATCCCTATGGACCGCTAGCCTCGACGGCACTTAATCCGATCTACATAGCGGTGGATCAGCTTCCCCCGCTGGCGGATCAACAACTGGAGCAGGAGCTGCGTGCGGAGGCTCAGAGGCTCAGTGCGCAAAAGACCTTCGACTATACGGCGGTGTGGCAGCTCAAGCGACGCTGGCTGTGGGCTTCCTTTACGGAGCAAGCGGACGCTTCGCCATACTTCACCCATATGATCAATCGCTATGCACGGCTGACCCGCAAGCATGCTCCTTTTAAGAGTACCCCGATCTGGCATTACTGGGTTTGCGAGCGAATGATTCTAGACCTATTGCCGGACCTCAATCGTGAGGAGTGGGACTTCTGGGAAGAGATGAAGCGGGTCAATAAGCTGGAGCAGGAAAATAAAGCCTTGGTCGTCCGTATGGGCAACTTCTACGCTTACTGCTATATGGTGGCGCAGCGACAGATGCGCCGTGCCGTGGCAACGATTCGTCAGCACGGGCTGTCACTCATGGGAGATCTGCCTGTGGGGGTAGATCCGCATGCGGCGGACACGCTTGCTTACCCGACGCTCTTTGAGTCGAGGCTCTCGTGTGGAGCTCCTCCCGACTACTTCTCTCCCGATGGGCAGAACTGGGGCATCCTGACCCGTCGCAGGATCTCGAAAAAGCTATGGCGAGAGCGCTTTGGCTACCTGGAGCGCTTCTATGACTATCTGCGCGTGGATCACGTGCTGGGCTTCTTCCGTATGTGGTCCATACCACGTGACGGGCGCTCTGGGATGCTGGGTTACTTCATTCCCTCTCAGCGCTACTCGGAAGAGCGGATCGCAAAGCTAGGGCTCGCCGAGACATTACGACCTGAGTGGATAGCACCAGTCGACAAGCCTGCGACGACGCAAGAGGTGTTTTGGGTCGCCTGTATTGACGGTGGCTACGTGCCTCGCTACGACGTGGCGAGTGCTGCGCCCTTTGCGATGCTGTCGCCCGACCTACAGGAGCGTATGAGAGCCGTCTGCGAGGATTACTACTACGGTGGCAACGAAAAGCTGTGGCGCAAGCGTGGACTGGAGCGTCTAACCTTTCTGAAAGATCTCACGAGCATCCATCTCTGTGCCGAGGATCTGGGGATGGTCCCTCAGTGTGTCTACCCCGTCCTAGAGGAGCTCGGCATCCTCAAGCTATACGTGGAGCGCATGCCGAAGAGTGCTGGCATCGAGTTTGAGGCGGCGCCCTACTTCTCCGAGGACAGTGTTGCTACCACCTCAACGCACGACTGCGCCCCACTGCGCCTGTGGTGGGCAGAAGACGAGGCGCGCTCACGACGCTACTACGACTACTTCCTCGCTGACTACGGAGTTCCCTACGACACGACGCTCACGCCCGAGCTGGCGGAGATCATCGTGCGCCGGCACTTAGAGAGCCCCTCACGACTCTGCATCCTGCCGCTACAAGACTGGCTAGCCCTGAGTCCCGAGCACTGCGCCACGGTCGATCCGCAGAGCGAGCAGATCAATGATCCTAGCAATCCCCACCATGTATGGAGCTACCGCATGCCCATCGCTGTCGAGGAGCTCCCAGACGACTGGATACGACAGCTCCGCCAGATGATCGCAGAGACGCATCGGCTGTGAGCGTAGCATCCTATTATTTTCTCCCAAACTTCTACAAACAACCCAACCTATAATCTATGCGAAAGCTTAATTCAAAAGAGATTAAACAACTAACGGATCAGGGCTGCCAAGCGCAAGACTGGTCCTTGATTCGCGTTCATAGATACTTTGACGCTAGTCGCTGTCAGCAGGTTCACTTCATTGGGAGCTGTGAGATCGGAGACAACCGTGGCGGTCGCCCCTCTGAGGAGGAGCCGAGCTACGTCGAGCCTTACCGCTTAGCTCATGTGAAGCTGATCAACTGTACCATCGGTGACCGCGTCATCATTGACGGGGTGCGGGACTGCATCTCGCATTACGACATCGCTGACGATGTGATTATTCACGATATAGCCGCTCTCAAGGTAACGGGCGAGACCACCTTTGGCAATGGTTACCTCGTTGAGGTGCTCAACGAGACAGGCGGTCGCGAGGTGCCCATCTGCGACATCCTGACTGCTCAGACTGCTTATATGCTGGCCATGTATCGCCACGACAAGGAACTACAGGCTGCCCTCTCTAAGCTTGTTGAGGAGTACACCGACTCCGTGCGTTCGGACCGTGGCACCATCGGCGAGAGCTCCATCATCAAGCATTGCGGTCTTATGACCAATGTCAAGGTTGGCCCCCACAGCTCCATCATCGGCGCCTCTGTTTTAGAGAATGGTTCGATCAATAGTACGGCTCTGAGCCCCACAAAGATTGGCTACGGGGTGATCTGTCGGGACTTCATCTTCTCCGCAGGCTGTGTCGTCTCAGACGGTTCCAACGTCTCGCGCAGCTTCATCGGTCAGGGTTGCTCGGTGACCCACCTCTTCAGTGCGCACGACTCGCTCTTCTTTGCCAACTGTCAGTGCGAAAACGGTGAGGCGTGTGCCGTCTTTGCTGGTCCTTTTACCGTTACGATGCACAAGAGTAGCCTCCTGATCGCTGGCTACTACTCTTTCCTCAATGCGGGCAGTGGATCTAACCAGAGCAACCACCTTTATAAGCTCGGCCCCATTCACCAGGGCATCGTAGAGCGTGGTAGTAAGACCACATCCGACTCGTACGTCTTGTGGCCTTCGCGCATCGGTGCTTTTAGCTTGATCATGGGGCGTCACGTAGCGCATATTGATTCGTCAGACTTCCCCTTCTCCTATATTATAGAGAATGACAACCAGAGCTACCTCGTGCCAGGCACCAACCTGCGTAGCGTCGGTACCATCCGTGATACCAAGAAGTGGCCTAAGCGTGATAAGCGTCACCCAGAGGAAAAGCTTGACTGCATCAACTATAACCTCCTCTCGCCCTATACGGTCGGTAAAATGTACAAAGGGTGGCACAAGCTCAAGGCGCTGGAGACGCACCTCGGCAGTGCCGATGCGACCTACATCTATCACGATATGCACATCCGTCATAGCTCCCTAGTCAAGGGGTGTCGCTACTACGAGATGGGCATCATCAAGTTCCTCGGCAACTCCCTCATCCAGCGCATCCAGGACCAAGCTCCCAAGAGCAAAAGCGAACTTGTCGCCTGCCTGCCACCCACCAGCAATGAGGGGCTCTCAGACTGGCTCGACCTAGCAGGTATGATCGCTCCTCGTCGGCTCGTGCGCAATCTGATCAAACAGATCAAGGAGGGACAGATCAAGACGCTCGAAGAGGTCAACGTCGCCATCCGCGCCATACATAGTCGTTACTACGAGATCGAGTGGCACTGGGCTTACGACCTGCTGCTTCGTTGGTACGACATCGCAGCCAAGGATCTCACCGTGGAGCGAGTCATACAGATCATCAAAGAGTGGCAAGAGACCGTCATCACGCTAGACGAGTACCTCCTCCAGGATGCCCACAAAGAGTTTGAGATGCTCACGCAGGTCGGCTTCGGCATAGACCTCGATGGGGATCACAACCGGCGCATCGACTTCGAGCAGGTGCGAGGCAACTATGAGGACAATGCCTTCGTCATAGAGGTGCACGACCACATCAGTCGCAAGAAGCTCCTCGGCGAGACGATCCTCGCGCAGATCGACGCCCTCCCCGAGTAACCTCGCAATTCGCTACAGCGAGACGACTGGCGAAATAAACGGACGCACGGGACGTGCAACCCACTGTTGGGATGCACGGCTCGTGCGTCCGTTGTGTCAAAGCGAGACGAGTAGCGGGTGTAGGGACGCACGGTGAGTATCTAGTGGGAGGGCGTCCGTTGTATCAAAAGTTACAGCTCCATGGCTTTAATGTGGACGGACGCTCGACCGAGCGTCCCTACAACCGTTACTCGTCTCTTCGTTTGACAACGGACGCCCTCCGACTCGACACTATCCGAGCGTTCCTACAGGGCGACGTCTCACTCTAATCTCTAAATTCTAACCTCTAATCTCTAACCTCTAGCCTCTCACTCCTCCGAGGCACTCCGACGCTCTTCGACTCCCTAGACCCCACACCTCCGAGGAAATCAAAAATACCTTGGTAGCAAACGGAAATCCTCCACCGAGGAAACGAAAAATTCTTCCGAACTTCAATTTGCTTCTTCCGAAGTTTCATTTCATTCTTCCGAACTTTTATTTCGCCCCTCCGTGGGGAAATTTCGTTTCCTCCCTGACGATTCTTGATTTCCTCGGTAGGAAGGAGATTAGAGGTTAGAATTTAGAGGTTAGAGATTAGATGCTGGAATTTAGAGATTAGATGTTAGAATTTAGGGGTTGGGGGGTGGAATTTAGAAGAGAGATAACTAAATGATATACAATGAGTACGGGCATCCCCGAAAGTGGGTATTGCTAGGAAATTTGACCCGTACTACCTTTGCACCTTGAATCAAAAGAAAGGGGTCATCAAGACTGTGCCGATAACTAGTCTGATGGATGATCGTGTCCGCTACGTCCTCTCTAGAGAGGGGATTGTGTGGATACTTTTCGTAGTACAACCTATAATAGTATATCATATGTTATGAAGCAGAGATTATTACGCAACAATTGGACCCTCCTGGGGGTCCTCCTTATTACGATGCTAGCAAGTCTGTCTTACGCTCATGCGTCCGTGAGAGGCGCAGGTACGCAGGCGACGACTGGCTGCTTGGTTACCTTCTCAGAGACTAATGAGTGGGGAACCATCAAGGCTTACTACTTTGACGTAGAGAATGGTCGTGGCAAGGTCTTCTTTAAGTCTGGAGCGAGACTGCCTAAGGGTACAGCCGTCAACTTTGAGGCGACAGTCTCCAAAGGCTGGGAGGTTGGCTCGTGGACTGTCAATGACAAAGTGACAAAGGGCAGATCCCGTACTAGGCTCAACTTTTATCTTGAGAAAGACAGCAAAATCGCATTGACTTGTAAGCGTCTTAAGCAATATAAGATTAGCTATGCGAGCGACCCTGCTGATGGGGGAACAATCAAGGTCTACTGGAAGAAGCAAGTAGGCTACTATGGTGACGAAGTTGAGGAGGTTTCTATCCCCGATGGTGGCACCGTCCTTGATAAGACGAAGGTCTACATAGAGGCACGTCCCAAGGCTGGCTACCGCTTTGACCGCTATGTAATCAATGGAAAGTCGCAAACAGGGGATAGTTCAGATAAGAATACCTATGTGCTTACACCTACGGAAGACTTGACTATACGAGGGATCTTTATCTCTACACGTCCAGTCACCTACGCCATTCACTTTGCACAGCCAGCGCATGGACATCTGAAGCTCTTCGCAGGGGAGCAGGAGATCCAGCCTAATGCTACGCTAGAGCGTGGTACAGAGGTTAAGGTTGAGGCTACGCCTGATGAGGGCTACGAGCTCAAGAGCCTGAAGGTCAATGAGCAGGACATCCTCTCGGCAAAGAAGTTTACGGTAGAGGGCGAGTCGACCGTTGTCGCTACCTTTGAGCAGAAGACTGCTGTGGAGGAGCCTGACGAGAGCTTGCTCCTTAAGGTATACCCTAACCCTACAGATAGCTACTGTATCGTCTCTGTACCGGCGACTTATATTGGCGAGACCGCATATCTCCTAGGAGCGGGAGGTGAGTTGCTACGTCTCCTACCTCTAGTGCAGAGCGAGGTGACGCTAGATCTTGCATACCTACCTATAGGCACCTATCTGCTCAAGGTCGGTGCTACAGACTACTCTCTGACCATCATCCGCAAATAATATAGACGGAGTATGACAATCGCAAATCTACACCGCCAGCCCCTCTTGAGGGGAGTGACCACGGTCTGTCTCACCCTCCTTGCAGTCGCACTACTATGTAGCTGTAGCGATGAGATGCCGAAGCCTCTACAGATGACCTTGTCGTCTCGCACCTTCCTTCTCACGGTAGGTGATACAGCTCGACTTAATGTAGCTATAACGCCACAAGCGACCTCTTCGCAAGTGACCTTCAAGAGTCTTGATGAGACCATCGCACGAGTTGATCCTACGGGCCTTATCACCGCCTGTGCCTCAGGCGAGACAGCGATAGCTGTCGCACTCGGATCTCTACGGGATACTTGTCGGGTGCAGGTCTCTGCACAGGCAGTGGCTATATCACTCCCCGAGACTGATATAAGTGTTGTCGAGGGTGATACCACACGAATCCGCTATACGGTATCTCCTGAGGGCACTCCGGTGACCTTTACCTCTGCAGCTCCTCAGGTCGCCACGGTGGATGATCGTGGATGTGTCAGAGGTATCTCCGTAGGCGAGACGACGATCATGCTACAAGCTCTCTCGACACAGGTCTCTGTGAGGGTGTCTGTGACGGCTCCTAATATTAAGGTATCGACAGAGTTGCCTCTGATGAAGTTTGCTCCTCAGCGAGATGCTACAGGTCACATCACAGAACCCGGCATTCTATCGTATGAGCAAAGCTTAGGTCGCAGATCGCAATCCATTCGCTATAATATGCAGCAGACCTACGAGGGCTTTGTCCGTCTAGACTTGACGACGATACCAGCCGTCATCTATGGTATACCTACGGAAGATGGTCATGATAAGCGTATCATAGCCTATAGTAAGGAGACCATAGCACACTGCCCTCGTACACGTACGATGCTACGGAGTAGTGGGTTCTCCCAGATAGAGTCTGCTGTAATAGATGTGGCTGGTGAGAAGACTTCGGTCTTGCGCGCCAAGAGTGACATAGATCCAGATATAACGGTCGTGATGATGGATGAGGAGTATCCCGAGTTTGGAGCTCAGATGTATATGGAGTTTGTCAAGCGTATGCCTCGCCATCATAGTATTATGACCAATGTCCAGGACTTCCCCTCGCTCAAGGCTCTAGCGACTGGCTCGCTGGACAAAGCGCAAGCTTTCGAACAGCAGTTGGGACTTCGTGAGTTTAGCAAGCAAGACTCAAAGCACTACAGCCGTATGTTTGTCACGAAGAGTGAAGCACTAGAGAAGAGCAATATCAAGTGGGTCTACTACACCCTACGCGAGGATCCCAGTCACCCCTTTATCAATGCTGAACTCAACTGCCCCAATGGCAAGGCCGACATCAAGTCTACTGCGCTCAAGGAGTATCTCGCTCGCAACGGCTTTGATCAAGAGTACTACGTCGATGCCACCGCCAATGTGGTAATGGTGTATAATCATGATGGAGATCTATGCCAGATCTATGAAGACTCTAAAACTAAGCGCATACTCCTACAGCTAGTCCTCAAGCGGGATTTGCCAAATTACGAGGGCTAGCTGGACGAGTACACAGGAAGCGTTTGCTACTGATACGAGTAGCACTCTTAATTGAGTAGGTTGGGAAACGAAAGTAGGTCAGAAAACTTTTTGTTTCCCGACCTACTTGATTTTCTTAGTGGGTAGAAGCTAGAGTTTAGACATGAACCGTGCATTCCGACAGCGGGTGTTAGAAGTCCCGTGCAACGTACATTCCACCCGCTAATGCAATTTCTCAAGAATGATGTTTTTGATGACT
>ERZ827520.2535-NODE-2535-length-16746-cov-3.006411_pt1 | contig 16746 bp, 11 predicted proteins | sample MGYA00519581_ERZ827520 | MGnify/ENA primary metagenome ERZ827520 (study PRJEB31778, sample SAMEA3449339) | human gut metagenome | biome: human gut; feature: human-associated habitat; material: faeces | place: United Kingdom | collected 2010/2012 ...
TGAGACTCGCAGACGCAATTGTGCGGTGTTGCCATAGACATTATTTCACGTTGATCTGGCAGCAGCGCATGGTCGCGAGGGCTGCCTCATGGGTCGCCGGGGTGACGCCCGCGCAGCAGGCGCTGTCCACAGAAATCTCCATCTCCGGGAAATTCGCTTTCAGCATCAGGGCGTTGGACACCACGCAGATGTCCGTACACAGCCCTACCAGTTCCATGGTGAACGTCTCCCCTGCCGCTGCCTGATACAGCAGTCTCGGCAACAGCACAGAACCGAAGGTCAGCTTCTCCACCGGCGTGTATCCCTTCTGTTCCAGCGCAGCGGCTACGCCGCTGTCCAGCATCCAGCCGGGCGTTCCCTTGATACAGTGGGGCACCGGCAATTTTTTGCCTTCGGCGGTGTCCAGATAGTTTTCCCGGTGGGTGTCCAGCGTGACAAAAATCTGACCGTCAAAACCAAGAATTTTGTCCATGACCTTTCCCACAATGGCCTGCGCCTCAGGCGTCCCCAGCGCGCCGTCCACAAAATCCTTCTGCATGTCCACAACAATCAAAAAATGCTTCATGACGATTCTTCCTTCCCCGATCTCAGATGCTTCTATTCTGACACAGAAACGTTAAATCGTCAATAGTTCCGTTTCCTTTTTGTGGGTTCAGCAACGATCAGCCATCCACAATCTCAGGCTCCGCGTTTTCGGCAAGGCGAATCCACTTCAGAAGCTTTTTGCGCAGTTCCTGCTTGACCTGCGTGTATGCGGGATCGTCGATCAGATTGTTCAGCTCATAGGGGTCTTTTTTCAGGTCGTAGAAGAAATCGTCCGCGTAAAGGTCCGCCGCGGGCTGCGCGCCGCCGTTGATACCGGGGGCGTAGACGGAGTAGGCATAGTCGGCCGTGCGGATGGCACGCCCTACCCGGCTCTCGGAGATCTGGGCAAAGACCTCGTTGGGGCGGTCGGGATCGGTTTTGTGCAAAACATCGGCAAAGTCTTCGCCGATCATTTTGTCGCCCACATCCACACCGGCAATGCCCAGAATGGTCTTGGGCAGTCCAGCGGTGCTGATCAGGTCTGTCACCACACCGCCGCCGGTAAACTCGCCGCCGGTCACCACCAGCGGAACCCGCAGACAGGCGTCGTGCATGGAGCGCTTGTAGTCGTCATAGCCGTTGAGATGGGCGTCCTGATTGCGGGTCATGAAATGGCTGCCATGGTCGGCAAGGTAAATGATGACCGTATCCTCGTAGATGCCCATTTCCTTCAGCTTGTTCACCAGCCGCCCCAGATTCTTGTCCAGAGACGCGCACTGACCCAGATAGTCGGGGTATTCTTCCCTGTGATTGCCGCCCAGCACCTCCAGATCTTTGGGCGAGGTGAAATTCGCATACTTTTCTTTGGAGCCGATGGGGCCTTCATAGTGGTGATGGTCGTTCTGGTGGTGGGGTTCAATATGGGAGACGGTCATGAAGAAGGGCTTCTCCCCCCTGTACTGCTCCAGAAATTCCAACGCGAAGTCCGTGATGCAGTCTACACGGTATCCCGTGAAATCAATGCGGTTGTCGTTCTCGTCAAACACAAAGCCGTCGTAGCCGTGGCTGGTGAATTCCAGAACGTCACTGGTGCGCCAGAAGCCGGTATAGCCGCCCCGCAGCTCCCGGGGGATGGCGGTGACGGTATGGTCGATGGTGGGCTTCTTTTCCAGCTCGCCGTCGGACGCCAGGTGCCACTTGCCGACGTAGGCCGTTTCGTAACCGGCCTCCTCCATATACGCCCCCAGAGGCTTTACATTGGCCGGGAGCATGATATTATTCCGGAAACAGCCGATATCCGTCGCCCATTTGCCGGTCTGGAACATGGCGCGGCAGGGGCCGCAGACGGGCTGAGGGGTGAAGGCCAGATCAAACCGGGTGCCTTCCGCAGCCAGCTGATCCAGAACAGGCGTAATGGGAAGCTCCTGACCGTAGCAGCCGCAGGTATCCGCCCGCTGCTGGTCGGTAAAGTACAGCAGAATGTTCTTCTTTTTCATACCTTTTCTCCTTTTCCTGAGATTCCATAATAATTTTGATACCGCTTTTCACCGCAGTCGGCGTGCGGCTGCCCTGAAAAACGGTTCAGGGCAACCGGGTAACCCCGATTGCCCTTTCCCGTTAAATTTGATTTTGATTACCGATTACAGGACGTGATCCTTGTAGTTGGTGGGATCGACCATGACGGCGGGAGTAGCGTACTCCATGGGGATCTCGGTGCCGTTGACCAGATGCTCAACCACGGCAACGATGGCTTCCTTACCGACGACCTTGCCGGAGAAGTAAGCGGCGGAGCGGATGACGGCGTAGTTGCCCTCTTCCCAGTGACCGGTGGTCTCGTCACAGCCCAGCGTCACGACGCAGGAGGTATCAGCCAGGCCGGCGTTCTCAATGGCGGAAGCAACGCCCAGAGCGCCCTGCTCGGAAGCGACCATAACCAGCCAGGACTTGATTTCGGGATGACCGGCGATCATGGCGGAAGCACCGTTGTAAGCGTCTTCCATGGTGGTCACGTAGTCAACCTCGTAGGTGCGGTTGTCGAACGCGCCGCTGAGCTTGTCAGCCATCGCCTGCTTCTCGCCCTCGGTACGGGGGACGCAGGAGGAGGTGGTGTTCATGGTCATGTACAGAACGCCAACGGTCTCGTCTTCGGTCAGGTTGTTCTTGGTGGCGTAGTCCGCCATCCACTCACCGGCGGCGTAGCCGATGTTGTAGGCGTCGATGCCGAACCAGGGAGCCAGCTTGTTGTTGTCGCCGTCCTTCAGAGGATCGTCGCAGGCAACGATCAGGACACCGGCAGCCTCGCACTTGGCGACGACAGCCTCGGACATGGTCTGGTCGGGGATGCAGGTAACGATGGCATCGGCGTTGTCCGCGATGGCAGTATCGATCTGGGTCATGTACTTTTCTGCGTCACCGTCGCAGTTCAGGAAGTGCCAAGTGCCCTCGATGCCGTACTCAGCGCCCTTGTCGTTCAGAGCCTTCTCAATGGAAGCGGCTTCGTTGACGAAGTAGGGGGACTCGGACTTGTAGATACCATAAATGTTCAGAGAAGTGGGGGCAGCGGGAGCTTCTTCGACAGGAGCTTTGGTCTCGACAGGAGCAGCGGCCTCAGGAGCCTTGGTTTCGGGGGTAGTTTCCTTTGCGCCACAGGCAGCCAGAGACAGAACCATCACCAGAGCCAGAAGCAGAGCGGTCAGCTTTTTCATTGTGTTTCCTCCATTTTTTGATTTTTATATGTTTTTCGGCACAACAGCCGCAAACATCGTAGAATTACAGATTCTTCATGCTGTCAGCCAGCAGCTTCTTCTGACGGTTTCTCTGACGGTAGAAGTCAATGGCCAGAGAGCCGAACAGCAGGGCCGCACGGGCGACATACTGCCAGTACTGGGACACGCCTGCCATGTTCAGACCGGAGTTGAATGCCTGAACCAGAATCACGCCCAGCGCCACGCTGGGGATGGAGCCGACGCCGCCCACCATGGATACACCGGCCAGATTGCAGGCGGTGATGGCGTCGAAGTGCAGGTTGGGGCTGGCGGCAGGCTGACCGGAGAACATCCGGGAGGCCAGAATAATACCAGCCATAGCCGCGAACACGGAAGTCATCACATAGCAGATGATCTTGATGCGGTTGGAGTTGATGCCTGCCAGCCGGGCAGCCTCCGCATTGCCGCCGATGGCAAAAATGCTGCGGCCAAACTTGGTGCTGGACAGGACAAAGGCGAAGACCGCAAACAGGAGAATGGTCATGATAACAGGATAAGGAACGCTGCCGAATACCATGCCGTTGCCAAGGCTCTTCAGTCCCGCGTCGCTGATGGCGATGGGGCGGCCGTCACACAGCAGATAGGCGCAGCCACGCCACAGGGACTGAGAAACCAGGGTCGCAATAAAGGGAACGATGTTCAGCCGGGTGACCATCAGGCCGTTGATGATGCCTGCGACGGAGGACGCCGCCAGAACGATCAGCGCCAGCAGCACCCAGTTCATGCTGGTATTTTTCAGACCCCATGCGATGAACACGCCGCCGAAGGCCGCCACGGAGCCAGCGGACAGGTCGCTGCCGCCGGTCATGATCAGGAAGGTCATGCCGATGGCGGTCAGTCCGATCAGCGTGGAGGAAACCAGAATGTTGATGAAGTTTCCGTATGTAAAGTAGTTGGGGTTCAGCGCCGAGAAAATCGCGGTCACCAGAACCAGTGCAATCAGAAGCACCAGCGCGTTGCCGGAAATCGGCAGCTTGAAGCCTTTCTTCTCCAGGGTCTTCCCCTGTGCGGTATTGTTTGCCATATTATGCCTCCTCCATCATAGCCATGCTCAGGAGCTTTTCTTCCGTTGCGTCCTTTGCAGAAATCTCACCGACGATCCGGCGTCCCCTCATTACAATGATCCGGTCGGACAGGCCGATGACCTCAGGCAGCTCCGAGGAAATCAGGATCACCGCCAAGCCCTCCTTGGCAAATTCGCAGATCATGTTGTAAAATTCCGACTTTGCGCCGACATCGATGCCCTTGGTCGGCTCGTCCAGAATCAGGACCTCCGGCTTGGTGCTCATCCAGCGGGCGACGATCGCCTTCTGCTGGTTGCCGCCGGAAAGCTCTACGATGGGCTTTTCCAGATCGGGGGTCTTGATGTTGAAATTGGCCTTGCCTTCCAGTCCGATCTGCTCCTCCCGGCGGGTATTGACAAAGCCCAGCCGGTTGGTGATCTGATCCAGTGAGCCGATGGAAATATTCCGGCCAACACTCATCCGGGGAATGATGCCCTGAAGCTTCCGGTCTTCCGGAACCATGACCACACCGTTGACAATGGCGTCATGGGGTGTCCGGCAGTTCAGGGGCTTTCCGTTCAGGAAGACCTTGCCGCCGGTTCTGGGGTCGGCGCCGATGATGGCGCGAACCACCTCCGTGCGGCCTGCACCGACAAGTCCCGAGAAGCCCACGACTTCACCGGCGCGAACCTGAAAGGAAGCATCCTTCAGGAAGGGCGAGGACAGGTTTTTGACCTCCAGCACCACATCGCCGACAGTCTTATTCCGATCCAGACCGGAGAACACGTCGCCCAAGTCCCGGCCGACCATCTTCTTCACCAGTTCCTTATCGGTAATGGCGTCCATGGGAGAGTCGCCCACGAACCGGCCGTCCTTGAAGATGGCCACCCGGTCGGCGATCTGCCGGATCTCCGCCATCCGGTGGGAAACGTAGATGATGACCTTGCCTTCCGCTTTCAGCTTGCGGATGATCCGGAACAGCGAGTCGATCTCCGAATCCGACAGGGATGCAGTCGGCTCGTCAAAGGCAATCATTTTCAGGTTTTCCCGGCTGTAGGCCTTCATGATCTCCACCATCTGCTGATAGGCGACGGAAAGATCCTTGACCTTGTCGGTGGATTTCATATCCAGACCGAATTCATCAATGATGGCCTGCGCTCTGCTGTGAACCTCGCGCATTTTGATTCTTCCCATGAAACCGGTGGGAAGACGGCCGAGGAAAATATTTTCACCGACAGTCAGCTCCAGCATGATCTGCCGTTCCTGATAGATCACGCCGATACCGGCGGCCACGGCCTCCCGGGGGCTGTTAAAGTGGCACGGCTCTCCGTTGACCAGATATTCACCGGAGGTCTGCTGATAGTCGCCGTTGAGCACCTTCAGCAATGTGGATTTGCCTGCGCCGTTTTCGCCCATCAGCGCCAGCACCTCGCCGCCGTTGGCGGTAAAACTGATGTCGTCCAGAGCTTTCACACCGGGGAAATATTTGGTGATATTCCGAAACTCAATTACATTTCCCATTTTCTGCTCCCTTCTGATCTGTATGCTGCATCTCACATGACAATTGTTTCTACTGAAATTATATCGAAACGATTCCCGGATGGGAAGTCTAATTTCTGTGTTGAAAAACTGGAGATTTTAGACGTTCTGTTGTTTTTGCATGAAATATACGCAACTTTTTTATGTACAATGCACAATTCCGTGATGACAACAGAATTCCGCTGACAAGCCGCTTTCTCCTAAGGCAGATATTCCCGCAGCAGCCGGATCAGATCCCGGCGGTCAGCCGCCTCCGCAGTGCCGATCATTTTCTTCACCCGGTACTTGATGGTGCTGACAGTCACGAAGCAGCTTTCGGAAATGCTGTCGTAGGATTCTTCCCGCAGCAGGCACTCGATGATCTCCCTGTCCAGGCTGTCGCATTCATTGAGCATCCGCTCCAGCCGCAGCATACCGGACAGCTCGGTATCCTGATAGAAGATGTCCCGTGATTCCGGGATGGAGGCCGGACTGCTGTCTCTGGCGCCGCCGTCCAGCTTCCGCAGGGAGGTCAAAGGGCTGAAATCCCACCGGATGGACATAACGGCATGGGAAAGATAGGGATTGCGTTTCAGATTTTCCAGAAGGGTCACTGCGGCTTTGCCGTATTCCTGAAAATTGACCCGGATGGAGAGAATATAAGGACTGTAATATTCCGTCAGACAGGTTTCGGCGCATCCGATGATCAGCAGCCGCTCCAGCTCCTGCGGGTAGGCGGCAAGAAGATTGCGTACCAGCGAAATAGCCGTAAAATCATTCGCGCAGATCACGGCGTCATAGTCCGCCATGGTTCCCTGAAAGCTTCGGAAGCACCGCTCCATGGAGCCGTCATTGATGTAAACATCCCGCTGGTCCTCCTGCCCGATAGCGTAATAAAAGGCTTTCTTCCGGCTTTCGTCGGACACGGAGTGGGGATTGGTGCCGTACAGGGCAATGCGGGTGCGCCCCGTGGCAATCAGGGTGTCCACCAGATGGTGCATGGAACCGTTGGTATCGGAACAGACCGTGCTGTAGCGCACGTCCAGCTCGTGAAACGCCTGATTGCACAATAGAATTGGGTAGATCCCCACCCGGTTGGCATCCTTCAGCACCGTCCGTATCCAGCCGGTGGATGAGCCGATCACATAGATGTAGCCGCTGCTCTGGTTCATTTCTTCAATGGAGTGGATGAAACGGAACGCCATCCGCTTCATTTTCAGCTCTGATACCAGTCCGTCCACCAGGTCCTGGCACCAGCCGCTGTGAGAATAGGTGTCTTCCACAAAAATCAGAATCATATGTTTCGCCTCCATAGGGGTATGCCCGAATCGCTTTGGGCGGGTTGCTCCCTATTATATACCAATAATGCACAAACCGCAAGATGCGGCAAAAAGGGCAAATGTGGAAAAAGTACAAAATCACCCCGGCGAATCCCGAACTTTTTAGTCTTGCCCCCGGTTCGTTCCTCCATTACAATGGATTCAGTAAGCAAGGGAAGCTCTGATTCCCAAAGAATATGCTACAGGAGGCTGCTATTTATGCCAGAAAACGTCACCGCTCGCAGGGAACAGCAGGTGATCCCCACCTATATCCCCAAAGAGCCAAACGCCATGCCCATGTTCTTCGAGAAGAAGCCCTATCAGGGGGCATCCGGCAGACTTTATCCCCTGCCCTATTCCGACGGCATCACCGACGAAAAGAAGGATGTATCCTACGAGGTCTACACTCTGGAAAACGAATATATTCAGACGCAGGTTCTGCCTGCCATCGGCGGCAAGATCCTCTCCGGCTATGACAAGATCGGCCATTACGACTTTATCTACCGCAACCGGGTCATCAAGCCCGCACTGGTGGGTCTGGCCGGCGCATGGATCTCCGGCGGCATCGAGTTCAACTGGCCCCAGCATCACCGCCCCACCACCTTCCTGCCTCTGGAGGCGTCTCTGGAAGAAAATCCCGACGGCAGCAAGACCCTGTGGACCGGCGAGGTGGACCCCTTTTATCGGATGAAGGGCATGGCCGGTATCACCGTGGAACCGGGCCGCAGCTACATCAAGGCAAAAATTCGGGTGTATAACCGCACCAACCTGCCTCAGATTTTCATGTGGTGGGCCAATCTGGCGGTGGCGGTGAACGAATCCTACCGCACCATTTTCCCGCCGGACGTGGAATGGGTCAACGACCACGACCGCCGCGCAGTGCTGCAATGGCCCATCGCCAAGGGCGTTTACAAGTCCGCAAGACCCTTTGACTACGGCGATGGCACCGACCTTTCTCTGTACGACTCCGTGAAGGTGCCCTCCTCTTTCCTGATTTCTCAGGGTCAGTCCGATATGGACTTTGTGGCCGGTTATGACGGCGGCCTGCAAAAGGGCATTGCCACCGTCGCCGACCACCACATTGCCCCCGGCAAGAAAATGTGGACATGGGGACACGGCGATTTCGGCGAAATGTGGTGCTCCAACCTGACCGACGAGGACGGCCCCTATATTGAGCTGATGACCGGCGTCTACACCGACAACCAGCCGGACTTTACATGGATCGCCCCCTTTGAAACCAAGGAGTTTGAGCAGTACTGGTATCCCATCCGGGATATCGGCGATGTGAAGAACGCCACCATTGACGCCGCCATGAATCTGGAGCGGCGGGGCGACAAGGTATTTCTGGGCTTCAATGTCACCGGTTCTTTCCCCAATGCCAGAATCACCGTGCGCAAGGGCGAAGAAGTTCTCTTTACCGAGACCGCCGACATGACTCCCGCGGCCAGCTGGTGCAAAGAGCTGGCTCTGAATGAGGATGCTGCCAACCTGACCGCCACCCTCACCGACGAGAATGGCAGTGTTCTGGTATCCTACAAGCCCTACGTCCGGGGACAGAAGCAGCCCATCGAGGTTCGCACCCCCGTAAAACGTCCCTGCGAGTATGACACCGTGGAGGAGCTGTACATCAACGGCTTCCATCTGGAGCAGTACAAGCAGCACAACTTTGACCCCCGCGACTACTATCTGGAAGCGCTGAAGCGGGACCCCGGCGACATCCGCTGCAACACCTCCATGGGACGGCTGGCACTGAAGGACGGCAAGTTCCGGGAATGTGTCGCCTACTGCGACACTGCCATAGCCCGGCTCACCAGCCGCAACCAGCACCCCGCCGACACGGAAGCCTTCTATCTGAAGGGTCTGGCTTTGCAGTATCTGGGCGAGTACGACGAAGCCTACGACGTTCTTTACCGTGCCGCGTGGAACTATCCCCACCGCAGCGCCGCCTACTTCCAGCTGGCCACGCTGGACTGCCGCAAGGGCGAATATCCGGACGCTCTGGAAAAGCTGGAAATTTCTCTGGGTCTCAACGCCGGTCACAGCCGTGCCGTGAACCTGAAAACCGCGATCCTGCGCCATCTGGGGCGGGACGAGGAAGCTCGAAAGCCGGCAAGCGCTTCCGTTTCCGCAGATCTTTTGGATCTGTGGGCAAGAGTGGAGCTGAGCCATTATGAGGACAACGGCGATGCCATCCGGGAAATGTTCGGTCAGAAGCCGGAAAACTATCTGGATGTGGTCTGCGATTACTTGGAAGCCGGTCTTAACGAGGACGCTCTGTATGTGGTGGAGCTGAGCCGGAGCCATTATCCGCTGCTGCATTACTATCGGGGCTACTGCCAGCATCTGCTGGGTCAGGACGGAAGCGAGGCGCTTGCCTTTGCCGCTTCTCTGGATACCGGTCTGTGCTTCCCTGCACGGCTGGAGGACATTGCCGTTCTGAAATACGCCATCGAAAACAATCCTGCCGACGCCAATGCCTGCTATTATCTGGGCTGCCTGTACTACGACCGTTTCCGCTATGACGATGCCGTAGAGCTGTGGGAGCAGTGCATTTCCCGGGACAGCACCCATGCCAAGGCGCTGCGGAATCTGGCGCTGGCCTATTTCGACAAGCGGGGCGACGCCGCCTCCGCACGTGTCTGCATGGAACGGGCGCTGAAATACCGGAAGGACCCCCGTCTGCTGTTTGAATACCAGCAGCTGCTGAAAAACACCAATGTTTCTGTGGCCGAGCGTCTGGATGTGTACGGCCGTTACCCCGAGCTGTTGGCGCAGCGGGATGACTGCTATCTGGATCGGATCGTGCTGCTCTGCCAGCAGGGCCGCTACGCGGAAGCCATCCATGCCGCCAAGATCAAGCGGTTCCACATCTACGAGGGCGGCGAGGGCAATCTGACCAAGCAGCACGCATGGATGCATGTGCTTTACGCCAATGAGCTTGCCTCTGCCGGAAAAGCCGCGGAAGCCTATCAGGTTTACATGAACGGCGTGAATATGCCCAAATCCTACGGCGAGGCCAAAACCTGGTTCAATCAGGAAGCCCACATCTTCTACTATCTGGGCACTCTGCTGGAATCTCTTGGAAAAACCAAGGAAGCGGCAAATGCCTTCGAGGAAGCCTCCGTCTACAAGGCGGCCGTTTCCGAGCTGTCCATGTTCCGGGCGCTGGCTCTGCGGAAGCTGATGCGGTTCAGTCAGGCACAGCAGGTCCTGACAGAAATGCTGGAATCCGGCGACAATCTGCTGAAGAACAAGGATATGCGCAGCTATTACGGCGTCGGCTCTCCCACGCCCATGCCCTTCGAGTATGATATCGTGAAGATCAACTCCGTCAACGGCCACATTCTCCGGGGCTACGCGTTGCTGGGTCTTGGCCGCAGGGACGAGGCGGAAGCAGAGATCGCACAGGCTGCCGCGTACAGCCCCAACGATTTCCGTATTTACGCTTTCCATCAGGTCAAGAACACTTTCTGATTTTTAACTGGAACGTCGCCCAAAAGGGCGGCGTTCTTGATGTTTTGCCTCCGTTGTGCTATGATAGCGACATCAACAGAAACGAGGAATGCTTATGCCGCCGCTGTCCATTATGCTCAAGCCCGCCAGTTCTCTGTGCAATCTGCGCTGTCAATACTGTTTTTATGCCGACGAGGCCGCTCACCGGGAACAGGCTTCCTATGGCATGATGTCAGAGGATACTCTGGAAGCCATTCTGAAACGGACGCTGGCCTTTGCGGAGGGCAGCTGCACCATTGTCTATCAGGGCGGAGAGCCGACTCTGGCGGGGCTGGACTTTTTCCGCAGAGCCATGGAGCTGGAACAGGAATGGAACGTCAATGGTCTCGCCATCCATCATTCCATTCAGACCAACGGCATGGTGCTGGATCGGGAATGGGCGGCATTTTTCGGATAACACCGCTTTCTTGTGGGGCTGTCATTGGACGGGAACCGGAAAGTCCACGATGCCAACCGTTTAGACCCCACGGGTCAGGGAACCTTTGGCCGGGTCATGGAGTCGCTGAACCTGCTGAAGGAATACAAGGTGGAATTCAATGTGCTGACGGTGGTTACCCGCCAGACCGTGCCCCAGATCAAACAGATTTATCAGTTTTTCTCAAGGCTCGGCGTGGAATACCAGCAGTATATCCCCTGTCTGGACCCGCTGGAAGCGGTGCCGGGAAAGCAGGGCTATTCTCTTGACGAAGAATCGTATCTGCAATTTCTGGAAAATCTGTTTGACTGCTGGTACCCGGAAGCAAAGCAGGGGCATCTTCGGTATGTGCGCTATTTTATCGGCCTGATGAATCTTCTTGCAGGCAACCCTCCGGGCGTCTGCGAGATGAACGGCGTGTGCAGCCGGCAGTACGTGGTAGAGGCAGACGGAAGCGTCTATCCCTGTGATTTCTATATGCTGGATGACTGGCGTCTGGGCAATCTGACCACGGATTCTTTCCCGGAACTGGAACGCAGGCGGCAGGCGCTGGGCTTCATTGAGGCTTCCCGCATATACCCCCCGCAATGCCGCAGCTGCAAGTGGGCGCCCCTCTGCCGGGGCGGGTGCCGCCGGGACAGGCTGGCAATGCCGGACGGCAGTCTGGGCGTGAACCGCTATTGCGGCGCATTCCGGAGCTTCTTTGAATACGCCGTCCCGAAGCTGATGGAGCTGGTGCGGCAATACAGTAGACAATAATAAGGAAAAGAGGTGCGCTGCCTCCCATCGCCACCGCACCTCTTATGTTTCATAGAATATTCCGTATCAGCTCCGTCAGCTCTTCCCGATTGTACGCACCGCAGAGCTTCTGCATCTTCTTTACCCGGTATTTTGCCGCGGTTTCGGAAATGAAGCACTGCTGCGCCATAACGGAATAGGACAGCTCCTGCGGCAGCAGATGCAGCAGCATGAAGTCCGTTTCGTCGCACTCATTGAACATGGTTTCCATATTGGCCAGCTTGGTAAACTCCATATCCCCGAAAAAGCGGTTCTCCGGAATCGGTACCGGCACGACCGGGCGGCTGTCCGGAAGATAGGGTCTATTTTCCGTCGTCTCCCGGATATGCAGACGGCTCTTGAGCTTCACGCTGACGACCGAGAACGCGTCGTTTTTCTCCATCATGGCGCAGATGGCCAGCGCCGCTTTTCCAAAGCTCTCATAGTCGTCGGAAATGGACGTAATGGACGGCCGGAACAGTCTGGACAGGAACATATCCCCATAACCGACAACATAAAGCTTCTCCGGGATAGCATAGTTCTTTTCCCGAAGCCTGCCCACCAGACTGACGGCAGCGTAGTCGCTGGCGCAGATCACCCCATCGTAGCGGTGGATTTTTTCGTAAAACTGGTCGAAAATCTCGTTGACGGAGGAACCCAGAAAGAAAACATCCCCTTCCCGCCCGGTCAGCTCCCCAAAGCGTCTGGCGCGCCAGAGGTCGGAGGACGCGCTGGGATTGACCCCGAACAGCGCCAGTCTTTCCCTGTCCAGCGTCCTCAGATAGTCCACCGCCAGTTCCATGGAGCTGTGAATGTCCATCTTAACCGAGCTGACACTGAGCCCGGAGGAATTGGTCTCCCGGTTGGACAGGACAATGGGATGAAGCCCCAGACTGCCTGCCCCGCGGGCAGTCTGATTGATCCATTCTTCGGAAGCGCCTACCAGAAGCACGCAGGAGCGCTCCTCCGCCCCACCGGGAAGCTCGCTGACCTCCTGAACATGGATGCGGCGCTTCCGCACTTCCTCGAAGATACCCCGGATGGTGCGCTGACACCATGGGTATTTCGCAAACTGCTGCTCCACCATCAGATATACCATCGCTGAGACCTCCTTTTGGTTTTCCCCTATGATAGCACAGTTTTCACAAATAAGTCAATCCGGGGCTTTCGTCTAAAAAACGCTGTAGAATTTTCCGGATTTTGGACTTCTCTATTTGTAGAATATGCAGTATTATGATGGTAACGAACCATCCAAAACTGTCACGTATCCATAAAAGGAGGATTCCCATGTCCAACGCATCCATCCGCATTGAACAGCTTATGCTCCCCACCTACCCGGAGCCGGGGAAGGAAGAAATGCCGCTGTTTTCCGAGCATCGGGTTCACCAGCGTTCCACCGGCCGTCCCTATCCCAACAAGGTCGTTCTGGAAGTAAACCGGGAACGGAAAATCGAACGCAGCTACACCGTTGTCCATCTGGAAAATGAGTATCTGGACGTGCTGGTTCTTCCGGAGATCGGCGGCCGGATTTTTGCCGCACGGGACAAAGTCACCGATTACGATTTCTTCTACCGCCAGCATGTCATCAAGCCCGGTCTCATCGGGGCGCTCGGCTCCTGGATCTCCGGCGGCGTGGAGTTCAACTGGCCCTACCACCACCGGCCTTCCGGCTTCCTGCCCTGCGATTTTGAAACGGAGGAATGCGGCGACGGCAGCGTCATCTGCTGGCTGTCCGAGCATGACCCCATCGACCGGATGAAGGGCATGGTGGGCATCGTCCTGCGCCCCGGCTGTGCTTATCTGGAAACCCGCGTGAAGCTGTGCAACCGCACCCCCGTGACAAAGAGCTTCCTGTGGTGGGAAAACGCCGCAGTTCCCGTGAACGAAAGCTACCAGATCTTCTTCCCCAAAGACGTCACCTATGTGAATTTCCATTATCTGGACTCCCGGATCTCCTACCCCATTGCCGGGGACGCCACCTTCAACGGCATCGATATGACCACCGCCCGGGACATCTCCTGGCACAAGAACACAAAGGATGCCACCTCCTATTTTGCCTGTGCTTCCCAGTATGATTTCTTCGGCGGCTATGACCACGGTCTGGACTGCGGCGTCGTCCACATCGGCGACCATCACATTTCCCCCGGCAAGAAGATGTTCACTTGGGCGTACAATCAGCTGTCCAAGACATGGGAGAATACTCTGACCGATACCGACGGCCAGTATGCTGAGCTGATGGCAGGCTCCTACACCGACAACCAGCCCAATTTTGCATGGCTGGAACCCTACGAGACCAAGGAATTTTCCCAGTACTGGTATCCCATTCAGAAGATCGGCACGCCGGACTACGCGAACCTGAAATGCGCCCTGTCGCTTCAGCCGGAGCATGTCTGGATTCAGGCTACGGAAACCTTTGGTGACGCCCATGTTGAGATCGCCTGCGGCAATAAGACCATCCTGTCGGAGCAGGTGACGCTAAACGCGGCATCTCCCGTTATGCTCTCTTGGGCCCGCCCTGAGGGCTGCGTTGCCATTTCCGTCACCGCCGGCGGAAAAACGATTGCCTGTTACCGGGAGGAAAAGCCGGATAACCTGAAAAAGCCGCCCGTCAAAGATCCCATGCCGCTGGCATCCGAGGTTCGCAGTGCTGACGAGCTGTATCTCGCCGGTGTCCATGTGGAGCAATACCGTGACCCGGCTGTCATGCCGGACGCCTACTGGCTGGAAGGATTGAAGCGCGACCCCTACCATGCAGACTGCCTGCTGGGCATGGCAAAATACTGCTGCCAGATGGGGCGTCTGTCCGAGGCGGAACGCTATGCCCGGAAGGGTCTTGATTCCCTGACAAAATTTAATATGCACACCCAGTCCGGCGACCCATACTATCTTCTGGGTCTGATTCTGGAAGCACAGGAGCGCACCACGGAAGCCTACGATCAGTACCGCAAGGCCGCATGGAACGGCAGTGCCGTTGCCAAAGCCATGGTGCGAGCCGCCTGTATTGCCCTGAAGCAGGGCGACGCGGAAACCGCTCTGGCTCACGCCCGGCTGGCTCTGAGCCGGGATGCCCAGCATCCGCTGGCGCCGGTGGTCATGGCTCTGGCCTACCGGGATTTGGGGAACAAAAAAGCGGCTCAGGATGTTCTCGACCGTGTCATGGCCGAGGATCGCATGAACAATCTGGTTCGCTGGCTGGGCGGCGTGGAGGAAGCGCACTTCTTCGCCAAGCTGGATTCCGCCCCCGACCAGACTGTGCTGGATATGGTTTTCGATCTGGAATCCATGGGGCAGTATGCCCTTGCCGCCAGACTGCTGGAACAGTTCGGCAAGTACCACACCCACACCACCATGACCCTGTATACTCTGGCGTACCTGCGCCGCAAGCAGGGCATGGACTATGAAGAAACCCTCCGTCTGGCAGATGCTGCCGAAATCAGGGACACCTACCCCGCCCGTCTGGCTGAGATTCGGGTCCTGACCTTTGCCCGGGAACAGAATGCCGTGAAAGCCCCCTTCCTGCTGGGCTGCCTGCTGTATGATAAGCGCCAGTACGAAGCCGCGGCCAAGCTTTTTGTGGAAAGCACGGAAGCGGAGCCGGGAAATTACATGACCTACCGCTCTCTGGCCATCGCCTGCTTCACCCATCTGAACCGGAAGGACGAGGCCGTGAAGCTGATGGAGAAAGCCCGCAGCCTCAACTGCTCGCAGCAGGTGCTGTATGAATCCGCGATTCTGATGGATTTGATGGGTGCGCCCGCCGCGGAAAAAATCGCGCTGCTGGAACCTCACGCCAGCAACTTCCGCCGGGACGACCTGTTTGTGGAGCTGGCGAAGGCTTACAACCAGAATTTCCAGCCGGAAAAGGCATTGCAGCTTCTGCTGAGCCATGTGTTCGTGGCCTGCGAAGGCGGCGAGCACGCCATTGCGGATCAGTATATGTACGCATGGTTCCAGCTGGGCATGGCAAAGAAAGCCGCCGGTGACTGGGCAGGCTGTTACGAGCTGCTGGAAAAGGCGCTTACCCTGCCAAAGAGCCTCGGCTCCGGCATCTGGAACCGCTGCAAGTACGTCCCCTATCAGTTCCATATGGCCGAGTGTCTGGAGCATATGGGGAAGAAAGAGGATGCCCAGTCCATTTATCGGATGATTCTGGATATCGAAGTTGAGTTCTTCAGCAACATGCACCTGCGGGAGCTGCCCTACTATCAGGCGCTCTGTGCCGAAGCCCTTGGCCTGCAGCAAAAGGCATGGAACATCATGGCCCGCGCCAAGCGGGACTGGAGCTTCAACCTCGATCGGAAAGGCAACGGCTTCTTCTCCACCACGCCTTTCTTCATTTCCTTTGCTCAGGGCCCCGCCATTGCCCGTCGGGCCTACTACCAGTACCTGCTGGGTCTGGTAAAGCTCTACGAAGGCGACCGGGAAAGAGCGAAAGCGCTGTTCCAGGAAAGCTACGCTGGAAACTCCGACAGTCTCTTCTGTCATTATTACGCGCATCTCTAACCATCCGCCCCCCCCCGGCAAATGATTGAACCGCCCCAGATTGTGCAGACAGTACAAAAAGAGCCCCTGGTGCAGGAATATTCGGTTTTAGCAGGAGTGGCGCAGCGAGAGCGGCGGCACTCCTGTTTTGCTTTGGATGCGCTCATGGTTGTAAAAGTGGATATAGCGGTCAATCATCTCGTCGGCTTCAGAGAAGGTCGCCGGTTTGTGGCGGTAGATACACTCCGTTTTGAGGATGGAGAAGAAATTTTCCGCCATAGCGTTGTCATACGGGTTCCCACGTCTTGACATCGAAGGCGTAATGCCGTATTGTTTAGTCAGCTTGAAATATGCTTGGGATGTGTATGGAAAGCCTTGGTCGCTGTGGAGCTGCAACTCTGCGGCGACCTTCTTTTGTTCCCGGCACA